>ENA-UPWU01000579-UPWU01000579.1-human-gut-metagenome-genome-assembly--contig:-NODE-579-length-16809-cov-5.113017_pt1 | contig 16809 bp, 14 predicted proteins | sample MGYA00250058_ERZ773392 | MGnify/ENA primary metagenome ERZ773392 (study PRJEB29103, sample SAMN06112084) | human gut metagenome | biome: human gut; feature: ankylosing spondylitis patient; material... | reverse complement strand
GTACGTCATCGATCGTTCCACGCATACCCTTGAAGCGGACGTGCTCATCAAAACCGGTCCGCTCCTGCGCACATTGGTGGTGTAAGGCGGGCCGTTTTTTATGGGAAAGTTTCGGGACATTTGTGCCCAAACAGGAAGGGCCCTGCCGGACGACAGGGCGACGTAAATCAAAGGAGTAACTATGACACCCTTACAAAAAAGCATCCTTGCCGCCGTCAAGCGCCGCCCCATGACGTTGCGCGAGCTGCAGAACAACCTGCAGGTGGACAACTCCCGCCTGCGCACCACCGTTTCCGCTATGGTTGCCACCGGCGAGCTGTCGATGCGCAACGGCACCTATGTGCCCGGCTTTGCGACCTATGAGAATGCTGCAGCCCCCAACACGATTCCCTGCACGCTCGTCAAGCTGGCCGCGCGCTTCGGCTTTGCCAGCCGCGACGACGGCGAGGGCGACATCTTCATCCCGGGCCGCGCGCTGCACGGCGCAATGCCCAACGATAAGATCAACGTCAAGCTGTTCGACCACCCGCGCGTGGAGGGCTCCTCCGAGGGCGAGGTCGTCGAGGTCACGGTCCCGAACAACCGCTTTGCGGGCACGGTCTGCCTGTCCGAGGATGGCCGCATGGCCGTGGAGCCGGACGGCTGCCGCGACGTGAAGTTCCTGCTGGCCAAGCAGGGGAGCGAGGGCGTGCACCTGGGTGACAAGGTCGGCTTCCTCATCACCCACCGCGGCAACCGCCACAGCGACCACCGCGCCGCCGTTGTCGAAAAATTCGGTTCCTCCGACTATGCGTCCGAGTGCGCCAAGGCCATCCTGTATGGCCGCAGCGTCCGCCAGGAGTTCCCGCCGGAGGTGCTGGAGGAGGCCCGCGCCTACGACAACGCCACGATTGACCCCGCCGAGGTCGCGAAGCGCCTGGACCTGCGCGGCATTCCCATCTTCACGATTGACTCCGCCGAGACGAAGGACATCGACGACGCCATCAGCCTGCAGAAGCTGGACGACGGCTATGAGCTGGGCGTTCACATTGCCGACGTCAGCCACTATGTCCGCCCCGGCTCTGCGCTGAATGAGGAAGCGTTCGAGCGTGCGACGAGCATTTACTACGCCGACAAGGTCATCCCGATGCTGCCGACCCAGCTGTCCAACGGCATCTGCTCGCTGAACGAGGGCGAGGACCGCCTGGCGTTCTCCTGTCTGATGCGACTGGACGAGAACGGCGAGATCCGCAGCTACAAGTTCGTCAAGAGCGTCATCTGCAGCCGCGTCAAGGGCGTGTACAAGGAGATCAACGCCCTGCTGGAGCCCCTGGAATCTGAAACAGACGCCGACCTGACCGACCTCAAGACGAAATATGAGGCCGTGCTTGACCAGCTGCCCACGATGGACGAGCTGTACCGCAAGCGCCTGGTCCTGCGCAAGGCCCGCGGCGGCATGGATATCGAGTCCAACGAGGCTAAGCTCGTCATGGACGAGAACGGACGCTGCATCGACATTGTCAAGCGTGACCGCGGCACGTCCGAGTGCATGATCGAGGAGTTCATGCTGCTGGCGAACCAGTGCGCCGCCAACGCGGGCCGCACAAACAAGGCCCCGTTCGTCTACCGCGTGCACGAGGCTCCCGACGCCGAGAAGATGGAGAAGCTGTCCGCCACGCTGTTGGCCTGCGGCCTGAACGCCAAGTTCAAGAACCCCATCCCGACGCAGCTCGAGCTGGCGGCCCTGCTGGACGAGACCCGCGGCCAGCCCATCCAGATCCCCGTCCACACCGGCATTCTGCGCAGCATGCAGAAGGCCCGCTACGCCCCGCAGCCCCTGGGCCACTACGGTCTGGTGCTGGCGGATTACGCCCACTTCACCAGCCCCATCCGCCGCTACCCCGATTTGGCGATTCATCGTATTTTGACCGAGATGCTGAACGGTGTCTCCGCCAGCCAGCTGCAGCGCGACTTCAACGAGTTTGCCCAGCAGGCCAGCGAGAAGTCCAGCAAGCAGGAGGTCGCCGCCGTGCGCATTGAGCGCGATGTCGAGGACCTGTACAAGGCCGAGTATATGCACAACCATCTCGGTGAGGTCTACACCGGCACGGTGGCCGGCATCACGCCCCGCGGCGTCTTTGTCGAGCTGGACAACACGGTGGAGGGCTTTGTCCCCGCCGCGCAGCTCTGCAAGGGTGAACCGCAGGTCATCGACGGCGTCAGCATGCTGGACCCGCTGACCGGCAAGAGCTGGATGCTGGGTTCTTCCATGAAGATCCGGGTCGCCGCCGCCGATGTGGCGCTGGGCCGTATTGATTTTGAGTATATGGTGGAGTAATTTCCCGCGCCATACAATAGAAAACTCCCTGTCCGCACCGGGCAGGGAGTTTTTTGCGTCTTATATCACCTTATGCTCCATCCATTTCCCGCGGGCAAACCGCACAAGGAAACACAGGCTGCGGCAGATCCAGTCGATGAACATACCGAACCAGACGCCGGTCAGTCCTAAGTGGAACTGCAGAACGAAGATGTAGCTCAGAATCACGCGGAACAGCCACATGCTGACGATGCTGACCGACATCGTAAACTTGGCGTCGCCGCCCGCGCGCAGGGCGTTGGGCAGGGTAAAGCTCGTCGCCCAGAGGAAGATGCTGAACAGATTGAACCAGTGGACCACGTGGGTACACATGGCGGATGCCTCCGCCGAGAGATTGAACCAGGTCACGACCTCGGGCATCAGGAAGAACAGTGCCGCGTTTGTGACGGTCAGCCCCGTGATGGCGATGCCCAGCAGCGTGACGGAATAGCGCTGCGCCTGCTTTTTCTCGCCTGCGCCAAGGCACTGCTCGATGACCGGGATCATGGCAAGGCTCATCGTGTTGCCGGGGATGTTCGCCAGCGTCGAGACCGAGTTTGCCACGGCATTGGCCGCGATGGCCGAGGTGCCTAAGGTAGACGTCAGGCTGCTGACACACAGCTTGCCGATCTGGAACATGCCGTTTTCCAGACCCGACGGGATGCCAATGGACAAAATCTGCATGATGGGCCTGCGCCGGGGCCGCAGGTCAGCGAAGCGCTGCACGCGCAGGGGATTGTGCAGGTCCTGGTTCTGCCACAGGATGAACACCGCGGCGAACACACGCCCGATCAGCGTGGCCAGCGCCGCGCCGATAACGCCCATGCCGAAACCGTAGATCAGCAGCGCGTTGCCCGCAATGTTGATGACGTTCATGACAAGGCTGGCCAGCATACTGATGCGGCTGTTGCCCTGCGCACGGAACAGCGCCGCGCCGCCGTTGTACAGGCCGATGAAGGGGTAGGACACCGCACTGATAAGGAAGTACTGCTGCGCAAACCGCATGACATCCTCATCAATGCTGCCGAACACCATCCGAAGGATCAGGCGGGAGAGCAGCATACAGACAACACCCACCGCAACCGTAGAGATGCCCAGCACGCTGTACAGCTGGGCGGCGCTGCGGCTGGCGTTTTCCTCATCCCGGCGGCCCAGATACTGGCTGGCAATGACCGCACCGCCGGTAGCCAGCGCGGACAAAATCTGAATAATCAAAATATTCAGGCTGTCCACGAGCGATACGCTGGAGACAGCGGCCTCACCCACACCGGCGACCATCAGCGTGTCGGCCATGCCCATCGTGACGCTTAATGTCTGCTCCAGCAGCAGGGGCCAGATCAGGGTGAACAGCGCCCGCCTGGTAAACAGGGGACCTTGTGACTTTGCAGTGGCTGTCATGGTAAACTCCCATCCTCTTTTACTTGGATTTTACCATTAGTATACAGCAAAATCTATGCGAAATCAAGGATTTGACACTTGTGCAAAAAATGCCCGCGAACGCTGTAGCTGCGCCCTGTACAGCAAAAATCCACAAAAATCAAATCGCAAGGATTTTGCCCACTTTTGCGGCGGCAAAAAGCCCCGGCCACAAAAGCTGGTGGCCGGGGCAGATCATACAGCGGCTTGTAGGAGCCGCAGAGGGGCGGTGGTTAGAAGTCGACCTCGGTGTCGTAGTAGCAGCACTTCAGCAGCTTTTCCATCTCCTCCTGGGTCGGCTGGCGCGGGTTGGAGCCGGTGCAGGCATCGGCAATCGCGTTCTTTGCGATCTCGGGCAGTCTCTCAAGGAATACGTTCTCGGGGACAAAGCCCTGCTCGGCGGGGTAGGAGTCGGGGCCGTAGTGGCCGATGCAGTGCGGAATGTTCAGATCGTCGTTCATGCCGCGCAGATACTGGATGAGCAGCGTGACCTTCTCGTCGTCGTTCTCGCCGCCCAGGTGCATCTTGTCGGCAATGACGCCGTAGCGTGCCTTGGCGGTGGGATCCTTCGCGTTGTAGGCGATGACCTTGGGCAGGTACATGGCGTTGGCTGCGCCGTGGATGATGTGTGCGCCGTAATCGGCAAACGCCGCGCCGGTCTTGTGGGCCATGCTGTGTACGATGCCGAGCAGCGCGTTCGAGAACGCCATACCGGCCAGGCACTGGGCATTGTGCATCGCGTCGCGCTTATCCATATCGCCGTTGTAGCTGCCGACCAGATCTGCCTGGATCATCTCGATGGCGTGCAGGGCCAGCGGGTCGGTAAAGTCGCAGTTCGCGGTGGAGACGTAGGCCTCGATGGCGTGGGTCATGGCGTCCATGCCGGTGTGGGCGACGAGCTTCTTGGGCATCGTGTGGGCCAGCTCGGGGTCAACGATGGCGACATCGGGCGTGATCTCAAAGTCGGCGATGGGGTACTTGAAGGTGCGCCAGCGCCTGATGCGTGCAAAGGCGACGGCCTTTGTGCTGGAGCATTCCACCCTGACCCCGCCCCCGGCAGAACCGGTGGTGCAGGAACTGCCTCAGAAATAAGGAAAAAAGCCGTGTTCCCACGCCGACAGATCGGCAGGGAGCACGGCTTTTAAAGGATGGGGACTAGGTTTGGGCTCAGGCTTCTTTCAGATGCAGCACACCGGCCTGCACCAGACGCTTGCGCAGCAGGGCACCCACAATGCAGGACACCACGATCTTGGCCAGATCCAGCACGATGAAGGGATACACGCACACAGCCAGTGCATAGCCCAGGTCGCACTGCATCTGGAACACGAACCAGGCGGTACCCAGGACGTAGCAGGCGGCATCGCCCAGCACCAGACCCACGGCGGAGACCACCGGCTGGCCATTGCTTTTTTCAATGAACAGGCCGCCGATGAAAGCCAGCAGCAGGTAACCCACCAGATAGCCGCCGGTGGGGCCTGCCACCTTGGCCAGACCGGCACCGTAGCCGGAGAACACCGGAACGCCGATCAGGCCGATGGCCAGATAGATGACGACACTCAGGGTGCCGAACTTGGGGCCCAGCAGCCAGGCGGTCAGGCAGATGACAAAGTTTGCCAGCGAGATGGGAATGGCTCCGATGGGCACGGTCAGCGGGCCGAGTACGCACAGCACGGCGGCCATCACCGCAGTAACGGCCATCTGGTAAGTGGTGATTTTTTGATTTTTCATAGTAAAATTCCCCTCTGTAAAAATTTGCAAGGCAGTTCTGTGCAAGAGTATAGCCTGTGAACGGACAAATGGTCAACAGAAAAGTTTGCGCAGGGTTTACAATTGGCTGCGGAGGGGAGAGAACGGAAGGGAGACTGTATGGGCGGAGGACACGTTTCACGGCCGGATTTCGGCATGGCACAGCCGGATCCGGCACATCCGCTGACCGAATTCTATCTGCTGGTGCAGCAGGCTTTGGACAAGGCAGGCTGCTTTGCGCTGCCTGCCCTGTATGCCAGTCTGCAGGCCCCGGCGCGCCGGATCTACCCGGAAGAAGCGCGGGAGTATCTGCGTCTTGCGCCGCAGGCAGGGGAGGGCTTTGTCCGCCTGCAGGCGGCGGTGCAGATGCAGGTGCTGTACAGCAGCCTGCAGGTGGCAGCCGACGGTGCCCCGGCGGCGCTGCTGCTCACCGAGGAGTGCACCCGCAGCGTGACGGCGCTGCAATTGCTGCCGCCCTTTGTGTGGGAGGATCCACTGCCACCGCTGCCGGATGTTCCGGCGGCACTCACTTTGCAGCTGACCGTGCAGGATGTGGAGGCCATCGACACCGACCCGGCAGCCCTGGGGTGGCGGCTGGTGGGCAGCCCGGCGGGCAAGTGCTGGCTGACCCACCCCAAGGCCGAGACCTTTCTGGCAGAGCGGGTGGCGCTGCTGCAGCGGGTCTACCGCCGCTGACCGGCCGGAAAAAAGAATGAAGCAGCGAGGGAACTGCCGCAGACGCGGCGGCTCCCTCTTTTGTTTTGCAGGGGTTCATGGTATACTAAAACCGATACGCCGCTGCGGCGGGGTGAAAAAAGTTTTGTTGCACGTTTGTGAATGATACGCAATAATCGGGACTGCTCAACCGTTTCTTGAGTGAAATGTCCCCGTGGAAAGTATTTCCACTGTGCCCGTTGAGGGCGTCAAAGGAGAGTTTGAACAATGGGACAGCTGACCAAAAACGAAGTGTTCGCGCTGGCGGTGCAGCGATACAGCGACGCCGTTTACCGCGCGGCCGTGCACAATTGCCGATGCACGGCCGATGCCGAGGATGTGGTGCAGGATGTATTTGAAAAGCTCCTGCATTACGAGGGCTGCTTTGAGAGTGAGGAGCATCTCAAGGCGTGGCTGCTGCGGGTGGCCATCAACCGCTGCCGGGACCTGACCCGTGCGGCGCACCAGAAGGATACCGAACTGGACGAGAACCTGCCTGCACCGGAGCAGATGGAGGACGGCAGTGTGCTGGATGCAGTGAAGGCCCTGCCGGAGAATTACCGCAACGCCATTTACTTACACTATTATGAAGGGTACACCACGGCGGAGATCGGCCGGATGCTGAAGGTGCCCACCAACACGGTGTTGAGCTGGCTGCGGCGGGCGAGGGCACAGTTACAGACGATGCTGAAGGAGGAGATCGAAGATGAGGTGGTATGAGTACAAGATGGAGGCGGATGACCTCCACGCCCCGGAAGATCTGAAGGCAAAGCTGCTGGCCATGGCCGACACCCTGCCCGAAGAGGAAAAGAACCGCCCGATGATGCCGGCGCAGGCAGACAACACGGCTGTCGTGCGCCCGCAGGAACCGCCCAAAAAGGCAAAGCTCATCCATTTCCCTGCAAAGCAGGTGGGCGCGCTGGCCGCCTGTCTGGCCGTGTGCGTGGTGGGCTACAACGTGCTGGGCACCGGAATGCTGGACATCGGTGCAAAGAGCAGCAACATGGCTCTGTATTCGGCCAATAGTTCCGCAGCTTCCACCGCAGGTGGCTTTACCACCCAGCAGGCCATGATGGACGCCCCGGAAGCGGCTACCTACAGTCTGGACGCCGGTGCGACGGACCGCATGAATGTGGGTACAGATGTCCTTTCTGAGAACGACGCTGCTGCCGCCGAGGACCGGCAGGCCAGCACCAGCCCCAAGATCATCTACACCGCCAACCTGACCCTGGAAAGCAAGGACTACGACACGGCCCGCGCGGCACTGGATGCTGCCCTGAATGACGCAGGCGGGTATCTGGAATCCAGCAGTGAATATTCAGACGTCGGGTCCAGCCGCAGCGTCAACCTGACCTTCCGTGTGCCGGAAGAAAATTACCAGAGCTTTCTGGATGCTGTGGCGCAGGCGGGCAATGTGACCTACAAGAGCCAGCAGGCCGACGATGTGACCACCCAGTACATGGACGTGGAAACGCGGCTGGCCAATCTGGAAGCCCAGCGCACCCGTCTGCAGGAGCTGCAGGCCCAGGCCGACAATCTGTCCGACCTGCTGCAGATCGAGACCAGCCTGACCGACGTGCAGTCCCAGATCGAGAGCTGGCAGAGCCAGCTGGACTGGTACAGCAATCAGGTGCAGCAGTGCACCGTGTACGTCAACCTGAACGAGGTGCAGAACTACACCCCCACCGATGAGAGCTTCCTGGGCAGCGTCGGTGCAGCCTTTGCACAGGGCTGGTCCAATTTTGTAAACGGCCTGCAGCAGCTGGCCGTCTGGCTGGCCGGTGCCTGGCCGGTGGTGCTGGTGGTTGTGGCCGCCGCCGCAGGCTTTGCCGTCTGGCGCAAAAAGCGGAAGAAGTAAGGGCGGCAAGCCCCTCCTGCACAAAATTCAAAATTTTTGGAAAAAGGGGTTGACATTGTTCCCGCCCTGTGGTATTATACTTGAGCAGTCAGCGAACAGCTGATGAGCGAAAAGTAAATATCGCGGGGTGGAGCAGTCTGGTAGCTCGTCGGGCTCATAACCCGAAGGTCGTTGGTTCAAATCCGGCCCCCGCAACCACCAAGCGTTCTGAGATTTCTCAGAACGCTTTTTTGTTGTGTTTTACGGCAAAAGGATCCCCCGGTCCACGCTGCAGGCGGACCGGGGGATCCTTTTGCCTTATACATTATAAATGTTCTGCCAGTTCAAACATGGCGCGCACGCTGGCGCGGCTGCGCTCCCGGCGGGAAATGAGCAGGAAGCTGAAGTTCCACTGCGGGCTGTCGATGGGCACGCTGCACAGGTCCGGGCGCAGGTAGCCGGGCACGGAAGAGGGCAGCAGGCCGATGCCCACCCCGGCGCTGGCCAGCAGGAACAGCTCCTCCAGCGTCCGGGTGTGAAGGACCGGGTTTCCTTTCAGACCCAGTTGATTGTAGTACTGGCGCAGCAGCTCCTCGGTGTTGCCCCGGGGGTCCTCTTGAGTCAGGATCAGCGTTTCGCCCTGCAGCTGCTGCGGCGCGATCTTCTCCGCTCCGGCAAGGGGGTGGCCGGTCGGCAGCAGCCAGGTAGCGTGCACCTGCTGCAGGATGATGCTGTCCAGCCCCTCCAGATCGGGTAGGTCAAAATCCATGGCGACCAGCAGGTCGATCTTCCGGTCCACCAGCTGGCTGACCAGCTGCTGCCGGGAGCCGGCCACGGTGGAAAGCTGCACTTCCGGGTGCAGGCTGTGGTACTGACGGAGCAATTGGGAGATGGCGTGCTGCTCCAGGATGGTGGGGATGCCCAGGGTCAGGTGGGTCTGCTGCTCCTGGGCGATGGTCTGGGTCCGGGTCACGACCTCTTCCAGCCGGGCCGTGAGCTCGTTGACCTGCTGGAAGAAATACTCCCCGGCCAGCGTCAGCTTGACATGGGCTGTGTCGCGCTCCAGCAGGGTGACATGCAGCTCCTCTTCCAACGCGCAGATCTGGCGGCTGATGGCCGTCTGGGACACAAAGCAGGCTCGCGCCGCCTTGGTAAAGCTGCCGGAGCGGGCTACCCGCTGAAAGTACATGATCTGCTGCAATGTCATACGCTTTTTCTCCTGCCTGCATTAAAAATTGTGAAACCTTGCCAAGAGTATAACAAATTTCTTGTGCAAACTCAACCGCCTTATGCGTCTAAGTTATAAGTGGGCGAATTATTGGTATTTCAAATCTTTGCCGAAACCTGTTAAACTTGTAACAAGAGCGCCGGGCCTACACAAGACCGGTGCAAAAGAAGAAAAGAGGTAACCAAATGAAGAGCAAGATCTCTCGCCGCAGCTTCCTGCGCAACATTGCTGCCGCTGGCAGCGGTGCCGCTGCGCTGGGTCTGCTGGCAGGCTGCAGTTCCAGCAGCACCGCCGCATCCTCCGGCAGCACCGCAGCCGCCGAGGACAAGTACACCCCGGGCACCTATTCTGCCTCCAAGACCATCTCCTACTCCGAGATCGGTGTCTCCATGACCTTTGATGCCAACAGCATCACCGCCTGCGAGATCACTTCCTCCGGTGAGCAGGACCTGCTGACCGACGACAAAAAGACTGCCATGGCCAAGGCCATCGTGGAGGGCCAGAGCGCCGATGTGGACGCTGTGACCAGCTGCACGCTGGTGGCCTCCGTGGGCGCCATCCAGGAGTGCGTAGCCGACTGTATCGCACAGGCTACCGGCACTGAGGTGGAAAAGCCTGAGACGACCGAAGTGACCGGCCGTGTGCCCGGCTACTGCGGCCCCGGCGACTGGCTGGGTGAGGCTCCGGCTGACCCCGACAAGTACGAGGATGCAGGCACCTATGATGTGGTCATCGTGGGCGGCGGCCATGCCGGCGTCGGCGCAGCCTTTGGTGCTGTGGATGAGGGCGCTACCGTGGCTGTCATTGAAAAGCAGCCCTGGGGCAACTTTGTGGACCTGGACGGCACCGGCACCAACATGGGCGGCTGGTACGGCGAGGACATCGGCCACGTCAACTCCAAGCTGCTGATCGAGCGCGGCTATGGCCCCTATGACACCGGTGCCATCACCTCCGAGTTCTGCAAGCGTGCCGCAGGCCGTGTGAACCCCGAGATCATCAAGAACTTCGTGCAGTATTCCGGCCAGATGTTCGACCGCTACGAGGAGATCTACGACTCCTATGAGGAAGAGCGCAAGGCCAACGACAGCGACGTGTATCTGGCCGATACCGCTGTCATCGTGCCCAAGGCTACCGGCGACGGCAAGACCGGCGACCAGTGGGTGGACGGCGAGCCCGCAGGCGGTGCCGGTCACTACGACATGAGCGATATGTTCCAGTACCCGCTGTGCAACACCCAGGCAGCCTACGGCCAGCAGAAGGCCAGCTACCCCATCAGCTGCGGCGGTTACCTGACCTGGCCCTGCAATGCCCAGTTCTACGGCTATCAGGGCAACAACATCGAGTACATCCACAAGTACATCGTCAAGTATGTGCAGGAGACCCCCAACTGTGCCTGGGACTTTGAGCGCGAGGGCATCAAGCTCATCCAGGACAACAGCGGCAAGGTCACCGGCGTGTACGCCAAGGGCGCAGACGGCACCTACTACCGCTACAACTGCAACAAGGGCGTCATCCTGTGCGCAGGCGACTTCATCGGCAACCCCGAGATGTGCTGGGCGCTGCTGAACGAGGGCATGGAGTGGGCTGAGCGCAGCGGCGCGACCGCTGACAGCTGGGCCTCTGCAGGCACCCGCAACGGCCAGGGCCACAAGATGGCCTGCTGGGCAGGCGGCATGATCGAGCCCACCCCCCGTGGCTGGATGGCCATCGGCGGCGGCGCTTCCGGCCCCTGGGGCACCGCTCCCATGCTGATGCTGAACAGCCGCGGCAAGCGCTTCATGAACGAGGGTGCCATTGCTCAGATGCAGGCCACCTGCCTGCGTCAGCCCGCCGGTCTGGCCTGCTACGTCACCGACGCCAACTGGGCCAAGACCCTGAAGGCTGCTCCGCTGGACCACGGCGCACCCAACTTTGGCATGCAGGACTACTGGGATAAGATCGAGCAGGACATGAACAACACCGTGTCCGGTCAGGCCAACACCATCACCATTGCAAACCTGGCCGAGCGCACCCAGATGGCCGGTACCGTTTACCGTGCCGACACCCTGGAGGAGCTGGCAGACCTGCTGGGCTACAAGGGCGCTGCCAAGCAGAACTTCCTGGACAGCATCGCACACTACAACGAGCTGTGCTATGCAGGCGTGGACAGCGACTACGGTAAGGACGCACCGTACATGGTGCCCATCGACACCGCTCCGTTCTTCGGCGGCACCAGCTCCACCGGCCACTCCTCCAACCCGATGATGGTCACCATGAGCGGTGTCATCACCGACGAGACCCAGAACGTCCTGAACAAGGACTGGGAGCCCATCGAGGGCCTGTATGTGGCTGGCAACTGCCTGGGCGGTCGTTACGGCTTTGGCTACAGCACTCCGTTCGCCGGCAACTCGGTCGGTATGGCCATGACCCACGGCTGGACCGCAGGCCATCAGGTGGCTTCCGACAAGAAGTTCCTGGGTGAGCCCGTGGAGGCCATGGAGGCACCCGCAGGCGGCCCCGGCGGCCCCGGCGGCCCCGGCGGTCCCCACTGAGCTCTTCTGACGCGTTTCTTTTTCTTCTTCTCTGGGGAAGCCCCGTTACAGGGCTTCCCCTTTTGCATGAATGCGTGTATACTTTATAAAAAACGACAAGGAGCATCACCATGGCAAAACCGCTCGTGCTTGACCTGCACATCCCTTACTGCATCCGCCCGGAAAACTACCTCGCGCACTTCAACGCGGTGGGCTCCAATGCGGAAAAAAACGCCTATATGGACGCCCTCAAGCGGGAGGTGCTCTCCTATGAGGGAGAACTGGACGGTTACGAGATCCGGGCCGTGCACCTCAGCGGCGGCAGCGCCAGCGTGATGGCCCCGGACCTGCTGGGCGATGTGCTGCGCACGGTGCGCACCCATCTGCCGGTGGCGCAGGGGGCAGAGGTCAGCTACGACTCGCTGCCCGTCACCATCGGCACGCCGTCCCTCACGGGCATCGCGTCCGGCCACCCCAACCGCACCGAACTGATGATGCGCTCGGACAACGACGCCGAGCTGAAGGCGCTGGGCTGCACCCACAACGCGCAGCATATCCGCAACGCCATGCTGTTTCTGGCAAAGTTCCACCTGAACAATGTGGGCCTGACCCTGAACTACGGCATCCCGGGGCAGACGATGCAGAGCTGGCACAACAGCCTGCACGCGGCGGTCATCATGCAGGCCGGGCACATCACGGCAGAGCCGCTGGCCGTGACCGACGCCGAGGGCATGCCCAACGCGGCGGAGCGGTTCGAGATGTTCCGCTATGCCTGCGAGTACCTGCCGGAGAACGGCTACAAGATGTATGCTGCCGGGTGCTTTGCCCGCCCCGGCTACGAGTACCGCGCCCGTGCCATGGAATGGAACGGGGATGACGTCATCGGCATGGGCGTCAACGGCGGTTCGGTGTACGACGGCTATGCCGTGCGCAACACCAACAGCCTCAAGCTTTACATCAAAAATGCCGGTGACTTTGAAAAGCTCACGGCGCAGGCCGCGCAGCTGGACGAGAACGCGCGGATGCTGCGCTACCTGCGGGGCCGCATGAAGCTGAACGACGGCGTGGTGGAGCCGCTGTTCCGGGAGCGGTTCGGGCAGGAACTGCCGCAGGAATTTTCCACCCTGCTGGATAAGGCGGTGGAAAACGGCCTGGCCCAGCGCACGGCCGACGGCTGGATGCCTACTCTGGAAGGACTGTTCCGGGGCGAAGTGCTGTAAAACATGGACCGAAAAACGGGAGTTGCCTCACAGAAGAGGCTGCTCCTGTTTTTTATGCGGCAAAAGCCCCACGGCGTGCCGATTTGTGGTATACTGGTAGAAAACAGTGACCCGTGAAGGAGAAAAGAATGCAATACAAACTTCTGGTAAGCGATTTTGATAATACGCTGGTGCCCTTTGGGGAGCCGAAGCCCCGCCCGGCGGTGGTAAAGGCCGTGAAAAAACTGCAGGCCGCCGGGGTGAAATTTGCGCTGAGCACCGGCCGCGCCTATCCTTGCGTGCACAGGGAGCAGCTGGGCGGCATCCGGCCGGATTACATCGTTACCTGCAACGGTGCCTGTGTGACCGACAGCAAGGGCACCGTGGTGGCGGAACACCCCCTCACCAACGAGGAAATGTACGCGTTGGTGGATTTCTGCGAGGATTACAACTACCCACTGCAGTTCAATTTCCGGGATGCCTGCTATGTGTACTGCGAGTACGAGGCCCTGCGCAACAACTACGCAAAGATGGGCAGCAGCGGCCTGACCTGCGTGGACGGCGAGGACCAGGACCGGCACCTCATCGATATGCCCCACGCGGCCTTTGCTGCCGTACCGCCGGAGCATGTGGCGGACTTCATGAAAAAATATGGTCACTTGAACCTGAACTGGATGCAGGTAGGCGCGAAAAACGCCGACGGCTATGGCTTCTACGACATCGTGCGCGGCGGCATGGACAAGGGTGTGGGCCTGACTGACCTGTGCGCCCGGCTGGGTCTGTCGCCGGAAGAGGCGGTGGCAGCGGGTGACTCGGCCAACGACCTGAGCATGCTGCGCACGGTCGGCTTGGGCGTGTGCATGGACAATGGAACCGAGGATGCAAAGGCCGCTGCTGACCGGGTCATCGGTGATGTGCGGGAGGACGGCCTGGCGGCGCTGATCGAGGAACTCTGGTTTGATGGCCCGAAAGCGGAGCCCTCCGGCCGGGACCTGGGCTCGGCCTGGGCACAGATCGAAAGCGCAGGCGGCCAATGAGCTTTGCGCCGGTGTACGATGAGCATAGCCGGGCGCTGATCCTGGGCACCTGGCCCAGCCCCAAAAGCCGGGAGATGGCCTTTTATTACGGCCACCCGCAGAACCGCTTCTGGCCGATGATGGCCGCTCTGACTGGGGAGCCGGTGCCGAAGCGGGAGGACATCGAAGCAAAAAAGCAGATCATCCTGCGCCATGGGTTGGCCCTGTGGGACACGCTGGAAAGCTGCACCATCACCGGGGCGTCGGATGCCTCCATCCGGGACGTGGTGCCCAACGACATCGCCGCTCTGCTGCAGAAGGTGCCCATTGAGGCGGTGTTCTGCAACGGGGCCACGGCCTATCGCATTTATACAAAGTATCTGCAGCCGGTCACCGGCCTTGCGGCGGTCAAACTGCCCAGCACCAGCCCGGCCAATGCGGCCTGCCGCCCGGAGATGCTGCGGCAGGTGTGGGGCACGGCGCTGGCAGACTGGATCACCAAATAATTGCCAAGCTGTAAATTCTTCATAAATCCGCTTGCGTTTTTCGCAAAGGGTTGTATTATGGGTACTATAAGGGGCACCTGCCCCGGAAAAGGAGAACGACCATGAGCAAGATCATCCGCACCCGGAAGCCCAGTGTCCTGCCGTACTACGCGGCGGCGCTGGTGTTCGTGGTGCTGTGCGCGGTGCTGCCGGTGTACCGGCTGTGGGCCCTTGCGGCGGCGCTGGCAGCCGCTGCGGCGGCATTCTTGGCGGCCAAAAAGGTCTGCCCGCCCCGTGTGGTGGAAACCGAGGTGCCCTTCCACACGGGTGTGGAGGACGTGGACGCCATGCTGGCAGACATCCAGCAGAAGCTGGACACTCTGCACAGCCTGAACGAATCCCTGCCCGACCCGCAGCTGTCCGCCGCCATGACCCGCATGGAAAAGGCCGGACGCTCCATTGTGGAAGTGGTGGAGGCCAACCCCGCCAAGGCAAAGCAGGTGCGCCGCTTTGCCAACTACTATCTGCCGGACGCCGTGAATGTGCTGCAGCAGTATGCGCAGCTGGCTCGGCAGGGGGTGCGCGGCGAGAACGCCGCCGCCATCCGTGCCGAGGTGGAGCACAATGCGTCCTCCATTGCCACGGCCTTTGAAAACCAGCTGGATGCACTGTACGCCGCAGAAAGCATGGACCTGTCGGCAGACCTGACCGTGCTGCAGAACATGCTCAAAGGGCAGGGACTGAGTAAATAAACGGATATACTGGAAAGGAAGGAATCTCCTATGGCAGACAACACGTTCAACTTTGACCTCGACGCACCCGCTGTGCCTACCCTGACGCTGGACCCGGCTCCGGCACAGGAGCAGGCCCAGCCCAAACAGCCGGAACCCGCCGCTGCCCCCGAGGCACAGGTCAAGCTCAGCCCGGAAGAGCAGGCCATGGTGGATCAGTTCGCGGAGAAGATCGACATCACCAACAGCCAGCAGGTGCTGCAGTACGGCTCCGCCTGCCAGAAGAAGATCGGCGACTTCTCCGAGGCGGCACTTTCCAAAGTGTCCACCAAAGACCTTGGCGAGGTGGGCGGCATGATCACCGACCTTATCGGGGAGCTGAAGAACTTTGACGCCGCCGAAGAGGAAAAGGGCATCCTCGGCTTCTTCAAGAAAAAGGGCAACCAGCTCGACAACATGAAGACCAAGTACAGCAAAGCAGAAACGAACGTCGAGACCATCCAGTCCGCCCTCGAAAAGCATCAGGTGCAGCTGCTCAAGGATATTGCGATGCTGGACAAGATGTACGAGCTGAACATGGCCTATTTCAAAGAGCTGAGCATGTATATCCTCGCGGGCAAGAAGAAGCTGGCCGACTTCCGCGCCCACGAGCTGCAGCAGGCGATGGACAAGGCAAAGGCTTCCGGCCTGCCTGAGGACGCACAGGCCGCACGCGATCTGGCCGACCAGTGCGAGCGCTTTGAGAAAAAGCTCTACGACCTTGAGCTGACCCGCACCATCAGCCTGCAGATGGGTCCTCAGATCCGGCTTTTGCAGAACAATAACTCCATGATGGCCGAGAAGATACAGTCCACCATCGTCAACACCATCCCCCTGTGGAAGAACCAGATGGTGCTGGCACTGGGTCTGGCCCACAGCCAGCAGGCCATGCAGGCCGAGCGTGCCGTGACCGACATGACCAACGACCTGCTCAAGAAGAACGCCGAGGCGCTCAAGCTGGGCACCATCGAGACGGCCAAGGAGTCCCAGCGCGGCGTGGTGGACATCGAGACCCTGCAGCAGACCAACAAGAGCCTGATCGAGACGCTGGACGAGCTGAACAAGATCCAGAGCGAGGGCCGCGCAAAGCGTGCCGCCGCCGAGCAGGAGCTGACCCGCATCGAGGACGAACTGAAAACCAAAATGATGGAGATCCGGAGCTGAAATGGCAAACGCTGATTTTTCTCAGAACAAACAAACCGCTCCCGGCGGTTTTGACGCGGGCAGCTACCGCGAACAAAAGCAGCCGGAGCAGGCTGTACCGCTGACACCTCTGCAGCAGAAGCTGGCAGGGCTGGAAGCAAAGCTGCCCGCAGCCCTTTCCACCCGCGCAGCTGCACTGGCGCTGAGCGTGGTGGTGATGCTGGCGGCCTTTTTGGGCTTTGGCAGCGCCAAGCTGCGCAGCCGGTACAACGAAGTCCGCAAATGGTACACGGTGGGTGTGGCGGCAGACAACGGCTATACCCTCAACGAGGAGCTGACCACCCGCATGAACACGGCGGCAAACATTATCACCACCGCCGGCAGCACGCTGGGAGCGGACAGCGCTGAGG
>ENA-UPWU01000564-UPWU01000564.1-human-gut-metagenome-genome-assembly--contig:-NODE-564-length-17105-cov-8.296512_pt1 | contig 17105 bp, 10 predicted proteins | sample MGYA00250058_ERZ773392 | MGnify/ENA primary metagenome ERZ773392 (study PRJEB29103, sample SAMN06112084) | human gut metagenome | biome: human gut; feature: ankylosing spondylitis patient; material... | reverse complement strand
GCTGCGTTTCATTCGCGTTAGCCAGCGCGAAAAATTCGCTTCGCATCTTGGCGCATTCTCATTTGGAAATAGTATAATCACATCAAAAAGGGCGGTTCGGAAGGTAACTCCGAATCGCCTTTTCGTATACCGTTTCCATCAATTAACACGCGGAAAAAGTATACAAGAGCGCTCAACTCAATCGCAAAATGGGTGTCGTGAGGGTCGAAGACCCTTCGCGGGTGCAGGGCAGAGCCCTGCCGGAGTCCAGAGGCAGAGCCTCTGGCGGGTTCAAGGGCAGCGCCCTCGGGGTCTCCTTACTCCACCGTCACCGATTTTGCCAGATTGCGCGGCTTGTCAACGTCGCAGCCGCGGCTGACCGCCATGTAGTAGGCGAACAGCTGCACGGGGATAATCGCCAGCAGCGGCAGCAAGTCCGACGCAGCGTCTGGGATGACCCAGAGTTCGTCCGCATCCTTCGCGGCGCGGTCGCGCAGGGCTTCCGGGCAGACGATGAGGACTTTCGCGCCGCGGCTCTTTACTTCGCGCACGTTCGAGAGCGTTTTGTCTGCCAGATGCTCCTGCGTCAGCAGCGCGCAGACCAGCGTGCCCTGCTCAATCAGCGCGATTGTGCCGTGCTTCAGTTCCCCCGCCGCATACGCTTCGGACATGATGTAGCTGACTTCCTTCAGTTTCAGCGACGCTTCCATTGCCAGCGCGTTGTCCAGCCCGCGCCCGATGTAGAATACATGCTGCCGGTCGTGGTACAGGCTGGAGAAGCGCTGCACCGCGGGTTCGAGCGCCATCACCTGCTCCGCCAGTGCGGGAATGTCCGCCATCTGCCGCAGAAGCTCCGATGCTACGCTCTCCGTTAGATGTCCGCGCTTCACGCCGAGGTCAATCGCCAGCAGCACCATCATTTCCACTTGCGTGATGTATGCTTTTGTGCTCGCGACGGCGATTTCCGGCCCCGCGTAGGTGTACATGACGCAATCCCCAGCGGTGCGGGCAATCGACGAGCCGACGACGTTTGTCAGCGCCATCACTTTCGCGTCCAGCCGCTCCGCCTCGCGCATGGCGGCCAACGTGTCCGCCGTTTCGCCGCTCTGCGAAATGGCAAGGAAGCAGTCGCCTGCGCCCAGAATCGGGTTGCGATAGCGGAACTCGGATGCTACATCCACCACCACGGGCAGCCGCGCCAGCTTCTCGATTACATATTTGCCGACAACGCCCGCGTGGTACGCTGTGCCGCAGGCGACAATCGTCAGCGTGCGCAGGGAATTCGCTTCTTCCGCCGAAATCGGGAACGCGCCGGGGCGAATCGCCATTTTTTCTGCGTCCACATGGGCGGAAAACGTCTTTTTCAGTGCGGCGGGCTCTTCATGAATCTCCTTGAGCATGAAGTGCGCATAGCCGCCTTTTTCCGCCGCTTCCACGTCCCAATCAACGTGAATGGGCTTGAGCGCACGTTCGTTGCCGAAATGGTCGTACACGCGTACGCCGCTCCGGGTCAGCACGGCGACTTCGCGTTCATCAAGCAGCTCCACCGTCCGCGTGTGGCGAATCAGCGCTGGAATGTCGCTGCCGACGTACTGTGCGCCGTCCGACAGCCCGACGACAAGCGGGGAATCCTTGCGCGTGCAGTAGAGCGTATCCGGCGCTTCGGCGTTCAGAACGCACAATGCGTAGCTGCCTTCGAGCATCGTCTGCGCGCGCAGAATGGTCGAGAGCATGTCGCCGTCGTAAAGCGTATGCAGCAGATGGGCGATTACCTCCGTGTCCGTTTCGGATACGAACACGCAGCCCTTCGCCTTCAGCTGAGCGCGCAGCTCCTCGTAGTTCTCGATGATGCCGTTGTGGACGACGGCGATATGCCCCTTCATGTCCGTGTGCGGATGGGCGTTGATGTCGTTTGGTTCGCCGTGGGTTGCCCAGCGCGTGTGACCGATGCCGATGGTGCCGGGCAGGGGATTTGATGCCACCCGCGCGGCAAGGTTCGCAAGCCGTCCCTTCGCCTTGCTCAGCCGAATAACGCCGCCGTCCATGACCGCAATGCCCGCGCTGTCATAGCCGCGGTACTCCAATCGGGAAAGTCCGTCCAATAAAATGTCCTGTGCCTGCTGCGCGCCAATATAACCAACGATGCCGCACATAGGGAATCGCTCCTTCCAAGTCGAATAAGACGTTATAATACAAGTTCAACCTGCTGTATTATACGCCGATTTCGATGAAAATGCAACACCCATGTGCGTCTTTTTTTACGGGTCGGGAAAAACGCCGCTTTGCAGCACTTTTTCGGGGTCAACCGCCGTATCGCCGACGACAATCCGCAGGTGCAGGTGCGCAGGCAGGTCACATTCCTCCGGCATCGTGCGCCCGATGAAGCCAATCGTCTGCCCGGCGCGAACCGGATCGCCCGCGCGAATCGCGTAGAGCATCGACAGGTTCGCATAGCGCACGAGGACGCCGCCGTGGTCGATTTCCGCGTACGCGCCGAAAACGCCGCTGTCCGCGCAATTGATGACGGTGCCGTCCGCCATGGCGCTGACTTTCGCACCCTCCGCACCAGCGTAATCCGCCGCATCGTGCAGCGCCCACAAGCCCGTGGCGCTGCTTTGCCGCATCCGCGTGTTGTCGAAGGGACGCAGGAGCGTCATGCTTTCGAGCGGCATGGTAACGCTGCGGACGGTGGGGGAGACTGTCGGCGCGGGCGTGGCGGTCTGCGCACTGTCAAGCGACTGCTGAAGCAGCTGCGCAGCGGATATGTCGCTGGAGACAGGCGGGGTCGGCGTCACACGCGCAAATTCCGCCTGCCGCGTCCACAGTGCCGTGCCGACAATCACCGAGACGCACAGCAGCGCCATCAGCAGAAATGTCCACTGCTCCCGGCGCAGATGCAGCGCGCGGAAAAGAGAACGAAAGTGACGGTCAGCCATGAGAAAATCACCTCAACCATGCCGTGTAGGGCGTTTTCTCCTATTATGAGCCGGAAAAACCTGTTTTATCCATCCGTGTCAGCTGCGTGCCGGGGTAGTAGTGCGCCAAAATCTCCGCGAAATCCGCGCCGTCCGCCGCCATCGCCTGCGCGCCTGCCTGCGATAAGCCGACGCCGTGCCCGTATCCGACGGTGTGGAAAACGATGCGGTCGCCATCCGCCTCCCAAGTGAAGTAGGTGCTTCGCAAGGAGAGCGCTTTGCGGAAATCAGCGCCGCGGACGGTCTGACTGCCGACCAGCAGCGTCGCGACGCGCCCGGAAGCGGTCGTGGATTGCAGACGAATCGCGCTGGGCAGCGTGTCCGCCGTCACGCCGCAGCCGGGAAAAGCGCGCAGAAGCAAAGCTGCCGCTTCCTCGCAGGTGAAGGACGTGTCAGCGCGGAATCCGGCGTACCCCTCTTCGCCGGGACTGTCTACGCTGACCAGATACGGCTTGGCGGATGCGAACACGGCGGCGGCATCTTCAGTCTTTCCGCCGGAACAGGCGTGGTACAGCACTTCGATGGGCAAGCCGCCGCTGGTGAGCAGCAAGCCGTCTGTTGCGCGGACCGCGCGGTCAATGCGCGCGCGGAGGACGACGTACTCGCTGCCCCAGCGGGCGTGCAGCTGCGCATCCGTCTGGTACGCCTGACAGCACGCGCTGTCCGTGCAGATATCGCAGTCCGGGTGGCGGACGCACCCGTTTCCGCCGAACGCGCGGCTCTGCGCGACGGCACGCGTCCGGGCGGCAATGGCTTGACATTTGAGCGCTTCCGGCGCGTAATTCGCGGGCATCTCCGCCGCCAATGCGCCGAAAACGTAGTCTTCCAGCGGCAGCAGGCGGATTTCCTCCGCATCGGCGAAGTAGACCCGAAGTGTTAAGCCGCCGTCAAGCGTGGAATCGGTCGGCACGGCACAGGAAGAAAGCATCAGGATACACACAAGAAACGACAACAGCTGTTTTTGTTTCATGGGCACACAACCTTTTCGCAGAAATTTCGGGAAATGTTCGGATTGCACAAATCGCCGCACGGGGGAAACAGTTTTCGCTCCGACGGCGCAAAACCAGTTTATGCGCGGAAAATTTCGTGCATGAGCAGGAATTTATGTCGGCAATGGCGAAATATTTACCGCATCGTCTACGGTCAAAATGAACGCACTTTCCGAAAATCACAAAAAATGCAGGAGAAAATGCTGAATATGACTTGACGAAAATGCATAAAAGTGATTCAATAGTAAGTGAAAAGAGTGAAGAAAGCAAACGCGGCTCTCCGTGATTGCAGGCGGAGGAACGCAACGCAAGCAAAGGCAGGTGTAACTATGCGCTACAACGGTCCGACCGCCGCGGTGCGGGATCAGTTCCATCAGGGAACGAACCGCAGAGCCTATGAGATGCTCGGCGCGCACCCGGTGACGCAGGACGGACAGGAAATGTGGCATTTCGCTGTCTGGGCGCCGAACGCACGGGCAGTTTCTCTCATTGGCGAATTCAACCAGTGGGACAGGAAAAAAACGCCCATGCAGAAGGTCTACGACGGTACATGGGAAGTGCGGCTGCCCGCGGAAACCTTCGACGTGAAGAGCGACCCGAAACGCTATGATTATCCCGACGCTGCAAAGAAACTGACAACCTACAAATATTGCATTCAGGCGCAAGACGGGACGTGGCAGGACAAGGCTGACCCCTATGGGTTCGCCATGCAGATGCGCCCCGACACTGCCAGCCGTATTTACGACCTGAGCGGCTACCGCTGGGGCGACGCGGACTGGATGGAGGCACGCAAGGCCTACGACCCGTACCACAGTCCGGTGAACATCTACGAGATGCACCTTGGCTCGTGGCGGCGGCACAAGGATGGCACGTTCCTGACGTACACGGAGATTGCCGAACAGCTCGTGCCGTACCTCAAAGAAATGGGCTACACGCATGTGGAGTTCATGCCGGTGATGGAGCATCCGCTGGATATGTCGTGGGGCTATCAGGTGTCCGGCTACTATGCGGCGACGGCGCGCTTCGGCGAACCGAAGGAGCTGATGGCGCTCATTGACGCGCTGCATCAGGCGGGCATCGGCGTGCTGCTGGACTGGGTTCCCGCGCATTTCCCGCGTGACGCAATGGGACTGCGCCGCTTCGACGGTACGCCCTGCTATGAGCATCCCGATCCCCGGCGCGGCGATATGCCGCAGTGGGGGACGCACATGTTCGACTACGCGCGCGGCGAGGTCAACTCGTTCATGCTCTCCAACGCCTGCTTCTGGCTGGAATGGTATCACGCCGATGGGCTGCGCGTGGATGCGGTCACGTCCATGCTGATGTACGACTTCTGCCGTGAGCCGGGGCAATGGCTGCCCAACAAGTACGGCGGACACGAGAATCTTGATGCGATTGCTTTCCTGCGCCGGATGAATGAAACCGTCTACCGTGATTTTCCCGGTGTGATGATGGTGGCGGAGGAATCCAGCGCCTATCCGATGGTGACGCGCCCGATTTATCTGGGCGGGCTGGGCTTCGGGTTCAAGTGGAACATGGGCTGGATGAATGATATGCTGGCATATATCAAGCTCGACCCGGTCTACCGCAAGTATCACCACGACAAGCTGACGTTCTCGCTGATGTACGCTTTCTCGGAGAACTACATCCTGCCGTTCAGCCACGACGAGGTGGTACACGGCAAGCACTCGATGCTGGACAAGCAGCCGGGTGACCTGTGGAAGAAATTCGCGGGACTTCGCGCGCTGTATGGCTACACGATGGCGCATCCGGGCAAGAAGCTGCTGTTCATGGGCGGCGAGTTTGGGCACTTCATCGAGTGGAAGTATGACGACCAGCTGGACTGGTTCCTGCTGCTGTACGAGAATCATCCGCAGGTGCAGCAGTGCTGCAAGCGCCTGAACGAAATCTACCGCACGACGCCCGCGCTCTACCAGATTGATGACAGCTGGGACGGCTTCCAGTGGATTCAGGCGAACGACAGCGATAACTCCATCGTTGCGTTCCTGCGCACGGATAAACGGGGCAACTCGCTCCTGTGCGTGACGAACTTCACGCCCGTGTTCCATCCGCAGTACCGCATTGGGCTGCCGCAGATGGGTACGCTGACGGAGTGCTTCAACACCGACCGCAAGGAATACGGCGGCTCGAATCAGTACAACAACTGGGCGATTCGCACGGAAGAAGAGCAGCTGCAGGACTTCCAATACAGCTGCGATATCTGCGTGCCGCCGCTCGCGACGGTGTACTTCACCTATCAGCGCGACCCGCTGCCGGAGAAGGCGAAGAAAGCGCGCGTTATCCCGGAAATCGCGGATGTGCCCCCAAAGAAAGCATCCAAAACGGCAAAAAAACCGCAGCCCCTGCCGGAAAAGTCCGCCGGCAAAGCCAATTCCATTTCCATCGGCTGAATCGGCGCTCGCCGCAATCAGGGGAGGAGCGAAAGCGCTGTTTCACATACATCACCGTGCCACCTGATGCACCGAGGGCGGCGCGAATCCTGCACGGTCGGTGCGCTTCGCAAGAAACAAGGATGAAGGAGCGTGTTCTCATCATGAAAAAGAAGACCTGTGTTGCCATGCTGCTGGCAGGCGGACAGGGCAGCCGTCTGGGTGTCCTGACTAAGAAGGTGGCAAAGCCGGCTGTTCCCTACGGCGGCAAGTACCGCATCATTGACTTCCCGCTGTCCAACTGCACCAACAGCGGCATTGACACCGTGGGCGTGCTGACGCAGTATATGCCGCTGGAACTGAATTCCTACATTGGCTCCGGCGCACCGTGGGATTTGGACTTGTCCACCGGCGGCGTGTTCGTCCTGCCGCCCTATCAGACGGGCAAGACGGGCGACTGGTATCGCGGCACGGCAAACGCCATCTATCAGAATATGGCGTTTATCGAGCAGTATGACCCGGATTACGTCCTGATTCTCTCCGGCGACCATATTTATAAGATGGACTACAACGCCATGCTGCAGTACCACATCCGCAAAGGCGCGGATGCGACGATTGCTGTGCGCCCTGTGCCGTGGGAAGAAGCGAGCCGCTTCGGCATCATGAATACAGACGCGGACGACAACATTGTTGAATTTGAAGAAAAGCCCAAGCAGCCCAAGTCCAACAAGGCGTCCATGGGCATTTACATCTTCTCGTGGGCGAAGCTCCGCGCGTACCTGACGGCGGACGAGGCGGACAAGACATCCGCCAATGACTTCGGCAAGAACATCATCCCCGCGATGCTGAACGACAAGCAGGTCATGGTGGCATACAACTTCGAGGGCTACTGGAAGGACGTTGGCACGATTGAATCCCTGTGGGAAGCGAACATGGACTTGCTCAGCGTGCCCATGCCGATTGACCTGCATGACAAGAAGTGGCGCATCTATGCCAAGAATCCGGGCCTTGCGCCGCACTACATCGCCAAGGGCGCTGTCGTGAGCGATTCGCTGGTTACGGAAGGCTCGGAAGTCTACGGCTCTGTGCAGCACTCCGTGATTTTCGCAGGCGTGACCATTGAAGAGGGTGCAAGCGTCATTGACTCGGTTGTCATGCCCTATGCGGTCATCAAGCGAGGCGCGGTTGTCCGTCGGGCGATTGTGGCGGAGAACGCCGTGATCGGTGCGGGCTGCGCGGTCGGCGAAGAGACGGGCAATATCGCCGTCGTCGGTCAGGGTGTCACCCTTCCCGCCGGTGTCAGCGTGACCGCGGGTCAGCAGGTGGACGAAAACACCAAATTCTGATAATCACAGCAGCGGAAAGGATGTAAGAAAATGAAAAACGTAATGGGTGTTATCTACACCGGCGAAAATGACGCCAATCTGCGCGAGCTGACCCTGACCCGCGCCATCGCGGCGCTGCCTGTGGGCGGCCGCTACCGCGTCATTGACTTCCTGCTGTCCTCGATGGTCAACGGCGGCATCAAGAACGTCGGCGTTATCATGCAGAAGAATTATCACTCCCTGATGGATCACATCGGCTCCGGCAAGGAGTGGGATCTGCACGGGAAGAATGACGGCCTCAAGGTGCTGCCGCCGTTCCTGACGCGCGAGAATGTTGGCGTGTACTCTGGTATGCTGGATGCGCTGCGCTCCAACACCAACTATCTCTCCCGCTCCAAGCAGGAATATCTGGTGCTGAGCAACTCCACCATCATCTACAACGCGAATATCGCGGAGTTTGTGGCGTATCATCAGAACAGCGGCGCGGACATCACCATCATGTACACCGCTGATCCGAACATGCAGCGCGACGAACTGGGCTGCTATCTGGCGGTGGACGAAAGCGGCATGGTGACGGACATGGAAGTTGATCCGACGCATCCGAACCTGCCGCTGACGAGCATGGAGGTCGTCGTGATGAAGCGCGAGCTGCTGCGCACGCTGGTGGACAAGGGCGTGGCGCACGGCTATCATGACTTCAACCGTGATGTGCTGCTCCGTCTGGTGACGGAAGGCACGGCGCGCGTGAATGCGTGGGCGTACACTGGTCTGTGCTGGCGCATGGACTCCGTGCAGAGCTACTTCAAGTTCAATATGGATATGCTGGATACCCAGATTCGCCATCGCCTGTTCACGGCGGAGCTGCCTGTGTACACCAAGGTTCGCGACGAGATGCCCGCCCGCTATGGCGACAATGTGACCGTCGTCAACTCGCTGGTGGCGGATGGCTGCATTATCGAAGGCACGGTGGAGAACTCTGTGCTGGCGCGCGGCGTGCGCATTGCCCCCGGTGCGCATGTGAAGAACTGCATCATCATGCAGGATGGTCAGGTGCACAACGACGCTTCCATCGAAAACTGCATTCTGGACAAGCAAACGGTCATCAAGCGCAGCGCGCGGCTCATCGGCCCGGCGGCGTACCCGATTGTCATTGCCAAGAACGTTGTTATCTAACCCACGAATCGCCTAAATCGAATTGACGCGGTTCGGATTTGCAAACCGCGCCAATATGTGCTATACTGTTGGTGCGGTTTTTTGGATACGATTTTCAGATTCGCCTGAGCCATCTGCTCGCGCCTTTTTCCTTCCTGCGTCCGGTCGTTCCACTTAGCGTAGCGCTGCTACGCTGCGTTTCACTCCCGTTAGCAGGAAAGAAAAAATTCGCTTCGCATCTTGGCTCATTCTCATCTGAAAATCGTATCTGAGCTTAATTCGCTGAATTTCCCTGATTGTTTTTCCCTTGCCCCCGGCAGGAAATATTTCTGATGGAGGATAGAAACGATGAAGATTCTCTTTACGGCGAGCGAGTGCGTCCCGTTTATCAAGACCGGCGGTCTGGCGGATGTTGTCGGCGCGCTGGCGCCCGTTCTGGCGAAGCAGGGTCACGACGTGCGCGTGATGCTGCCCCTGTATGCGGCGGTGCCGAAGCAGTATGTTGACCAGATGACCCATGTGACCGACTTTGAGGTCGCGCTGGGCTGGCGCCGTCAGTATTGCGGCATTGAGCTGCTGGAAAAGGACGGCGTGAAGTTCTACTTTGTGGACAACAAGTTCTATTTTGGCCGTCCGTATATCTATGGCATGGGCGGCGACGAGTACGAACGCTTCGGTTTCTTCTGCCGCGCGGCGCTGAACGCCCTGCCGCTGCTGGACTTCCAGCCCGACGTGATTCATGCGCATGACTGGCAGTCCGGCATGGTGCCCGCACTGCTGAAAATTCAGTATGCCCACCTGCCGTTCTTCGCGAACATCAAGACCATGTTCACCATCCACAATCTGCAGTATCAGGGCGTGTTCGGCATCCGCGAAGTGCAGGATGTGCTGGGTCTGGGCGACAGCTTGTGGACGGACGACAAGCTGGAGTGCTACGGCTGCGCGAACTTCATGAAGGCTGCGCTGGTGTATTCCGACATCATCACCACCGTTAGCCCGTCCTATGCCGAGGAAATTCAGACGGCATACTACGGTGAGCGGCTGGATGGGCTGCTCCGCGCGCGCAAGCGTGAAGTGTTCGGCGTGCTCAATGGCATCGACATGGCGGACTACAATCCCGCGACGGACGCGCGCATTCCGGCGGAATATACCGCGGATGACCTGTCCGGCAAGTCAAAGTGCAAGGCGGAATTGCAGGAAAAGCTCGGTTTGACCGTTGACCCGAATGTGCCGATTATCGGCATGGTGGGCCGCCTGAGCAGCCAGAAGGGGCTTGACCTTGTGGACTACATCATCGGCGACCTGATGAGCGAGAACGTGCAGCTGGTTGTGCTGGGCATGGGCGAAAGCCGCTATGTCAATCTGTTCTCGTGGGCAGAGGGCGAGTTCAAGGGCAAGGTCGCGGCGCGGTTTGCGATGGACCACGCACTGGCGCATCAAATCTACGCGGGCTGCGACATGTTCCTTATGCCCAGCCAGTTCGAGCCGTGCGGCTTGAGCCAGCTGATTGCCCTGCGCTACGGCACAGTGCCGATTGTCCGCGAGACGGGTGGTCTGCGCGACACGGTGCTGTCCTACAACGAGTACACCGGCGACGGCAATGGCTTCACGTTCTTCAACTACAACGCCAATGACATGCTCAATGTCATCAACCGCGCCATCGACTACTACGAGAACCACAAGGATGTGTGGCACACGCTCCAGCAGCGCGGCATGACTGGCGATTACAGCTGGACGAACTCCTCCAAGAAATATATGGAACTGTACGAAGGCTTGGTGAGCGGGCGTTTCGACCATGACTCCGCATCGAATCAGAAGAAGACATCTTCTGACGACGACGCGGAGGCGAACCCAGTGGTCGTCCCGTATCCGTATGAGAAGGAAGAACCCGAAGCGCCCGTGAAGCCCAAGCGCGTCCGCCGCACGAAGGAGCAGATTGCGGCCGACAAGGCGGCGAAGGAAGCGGAGAAGGCAGCCAAGGAAGCCGCGAAAGCCGCCGAAGCGCCTGCAAAGCCTGCCCGCAAGCGCCGCACAAAGGCGGAAATTGAAGCTGACAAGGCGGCAAAAGCTGCTGCGGCGGAAGTGACCACGGAAGCCCCCGCGAAGCCCGCCCGCAAGCGCCGCACGAAGGCGGAAATCGAGGCGGACAAGGCGGCGAAGGAAGCGGCAAAGGCAGACAAACCTGCCCGCAAGCCACGCGCGAAGAAAACGGAAACGCAGGAATAATCCGCATCATCCGACAGGCGTTCTGACCTGAACCCAACAGGTCGGAGCGCCTGCCTTTTTGTGCGTGACGGAAATTTCCAGCGCGGTTTGTTACAATCTGCATGACACGCCGGGCGCTTTCTGCTACAATGGAGGAGAAGTACCACCACAAGGAGGATTTTCCCGTGCAATTCCGATACCAGCGGGCGCTGTGCCTGCTTCTGATGCTTTTCCTGATTTTGTCGGCTGTACCCGGAACGTCCGGCTTACCCGCTGCGCTCGCCGAGGATACAGCGGATGTTGCCGTACAGTCCGCGCCGCTGGAGCGGAGCGCTGCCACACGCAACGGCATGGTGCGTGTGCGCCTGCTGTCCATTGGCAGCAATCCTGCGTCGCTTACGGTGACGGCAGTCGGCGCAATGGCGGTCAGCGGCGGGCAGACGATGGCGCTGGCGAATGGCGAGAAAGTCAGCATCAGCCACAGCAGCGCGACGGGCGAAATCCGCCTGACGCGGGGCGGCGAGACGGTCAGCATGGGGCGGGAGATGGCGCTCAGGCGGCGGCAGACGGACGGCGGATTCCGCATTGCACAGGCAAGAAGACCGCAAAACGTCTATCCCGGTGACCTGCACCTTGTGTCGAAGCTGGAAAGCGGGACGTACCGGCTGTACGTCGTGGCGAATGTGTACATCGAATCGTACCTCTATGGCGTCGTGCCGTATGAAATGGGGGCCTCCTCGGCATTGGAAGCCCTGAAAGCACAGGCGGTTGCGGCGCGGACGTACACCCTGCGCGCCATGAATGCGAACGCATCGAAGGTCTACGACGTTGTGGACACGACCGCTGACCAGGTGTACAACGGCAGTCCGGCGGAGCGCGACCGGGCGGCGGAGGCGGTGGACGCAACGCGCGGCATTGTCGCCATGAACGACGGCAAGCTGACCGGGACGTACTACACCGCGTCCAACGGCGGACAGACCGAATCCGCCCGCAACGCGTGGGGCTCATCCGGCGTGAATTACCTGACGGTTAAGGACGACCCGTTCGACCGCATGAACCCGTACAGCAGCACGCGCAAGATGACGATTTACGCTGCATTTGCCCACGCAAGCCAGAATCAAAGCCTGACGCGCCTGTTGCAGGCGAAAGCGCCAGACGCGACGATTCTGCGCATCGAGGCCGTTACGCCGCACACGCCGAAGTACGCCGCACCCAGCCGCTTATATACGAAGCTGGATTTTGACGTGACGGCGCTTGTGAATGGCGAAACACGCCGACTGACGCTGACGTTCGACATTTTCAGCGAGCTGGAAAGCGCACTCAGTCTGTCCATTAACACGACGAAAAACGAACTCTGGTCGGTCAAGGCAGATGGGGAGACGTTCGTGCTGACCGTCAGGCGCTACGGACACGGCATCGGCATGAGCCAGCGCGGGGCACAGCAGATGGCGAATTTAGGATATACATACGACCAGATTCTCGGCTTCTACTACGAGAACTGCGTGCGGATGCAGTACACCTTCACGCACACGATTCTGCCGCCCGTGGGCGACGCGCCCGTGACGGCGACTGAAGCCCCCGCGACGATTTCGCCCGCCGCGCCTAATCAGGCCATGGTGACGCTGGTGAATGTGGAGGACGTGCTGAACGTGCGCCTGACCGCCTCGGACAACGGCATACTGCTGACGACGCTGCCCGCCGGAACAGCCGTGACCGTGCTGGCAAAGGGCGATAATTGGACGCTCATCCGCTTCGGGCGGATTGTCGGCTACGTCCGCACGGAAAACCTGACGTTCACCGGCACGCCGCCGACGCAGAGCGACGAAAACCCGACGCCAATCACCCGCTGGGCGACCGTGACAGGCACGAATTCACTGAATCTGCGCGCGTCCGGCAGCTACGACGCGGCGGTGCAGTCCACCATCCCCGGCGGCGCGGTGCTGTGCGTGTTCGCGGTGGAGAACGGCTGGGCGAGCATACAGTATGGCGCGAAAACAGGCTACTGCGCGGCGGGGTATCTCACGTTCAGCGATACTTATCCGGGAAAAACGAGCCAGACCGGGCGTTCTGCGATGGTCAGGACGGCGACAGCGCTTCGGGCGACCCCGTCTACTGCTGCGGTGGTGCTGATGAACCTGCCGCAGGGTGTTCAAATTGCCGTGCAGAGCAGCGACGGCAGCTGGTGCCGCGTGACGGCGGGCGGCATTGACGGCTATGTGCTGGCAAGCAGCCTTGATTTCAGCGCTGTCGGCATCGAATTGACGCCTGTGCCGACGACAAGCGGCGAACAGACCGCGATTGTCAATTCCACCGCCTCGACGCTCAACCTCCGGCAGGGTGCGGGCACAGAATACCCCGTGCTGGCGGAAATCCCGAAGGGAACGAGCATCATCGTCACGGCATACGGCGAAACGTGGTGTGCCGTTCGCTGGGGCAGCCTGACCGGGTACGTCATGACGCAGTACCTGCGCTTTGATGTGCCGAGTGGGACGCCCACACCGGGCGCAACGCCCGAACCGACGGCATCCCCCGAACCAAGCGCAACGCCTGTCCCAGCTTCGTCCGAACCGCCTGCGAAGGTGGAGGATGACGTGTCAGCTGGCAGCTACGTTGCGTGGGTGAGCGCGGACAATGCGCCGCTTCGTCAGGCGATGGCTGCGGATGCGGCAGTACTGGCGACAATCCCACGCGGAACGCAGGTGACGGTGCTTGCACAGAGCGGCAATTGGTGCTATGCCGCGGTCGGGCAGATGACGGGCTATTTCACGGCGGATGCGCTCTCCTGCGAGCAGCCGGACGCGCCGCTGGGGCAGAAATACGTCAGCACAAAGTCGGATTCGCTGGCGATGCGGCAGTCGCCCGATGCGGGCGCATCGATTGTGCAGTGGCTTCCGCGCGGCGCACTGGTGACATTCATTTCGCAGGAAAACGGCTGGAGTTACATCCGCTACGGCGGCAAAGAGGGCTACTGCGCGTCGCAGTATTTGAGCGACAGCGCGCCCGGTGCGGTCGTCATCAGCGATACGCCGATTCTGGACGTGACGCTGGAAAAAGTGACTGGGTGGACAGCGAACATCCGCCAAGCAGAAACGCTCTACCAGTGGTGCAGCGCCGATGCGCCCGAAACGGCGAAAGTCGAAGCGGATTTGGTGCTGACCGTGCTGGAAAAGGGCGAAATCTGGTGCCGTGTGCGGACAGAAGAAGGGGAGGAAGGCTATTGTCTGACAAGCCGATTGACGCTGATTGCGCCGGAAAACTGACCATCCTGCCCGGCGAACGGGTGGACGAATTGCAGCAGGCGGGGCTGCGCATCCTGCAAAAGGAGCAGGGTTTCCGCTTCGGCATGGATGCCGTGCTGCTGTCGAGCTTCGTGCGGGCGGAAAGCCGCGACCGCTGTGCTGATTTTGGCACGGGGACGGGTATCCTGCCGCTGCTGCTGGCGGGCATGGGGCGCGCGAAAAGCGTCGATGCGTTTGAAATTCAGCCGGATATGGCGGATATGGCGCGGCGGAGCGTGCGGCTCAACGGGCTGGAACATATCATCCGCATCCACGCTCTGCCGGTGGAGAGTGCCGACGAGGTGCTTGCGCCCGGAAGCATCGACGTAATTGTGTGCAATCCGCCGTATGGGCATCATGGCACGACACTGCCGAATCCGGCGCAGACGCTGTCCTTGGCGCGCCATCAGCAGAAAAGTGGGCTGACGGCGTGGTTCAAGATGGCGTATCAGCTGCTGCGCGGCAAGGGGCGGATGGCGGTCATCTACCCGGCAGCGCGGATGCTGGAAGTGATGAAGGACATGGAGAAAGCCGGGCTTGCGCCGAAGCGGTTTCAGCTGATTTACCCCTCGGCGCAAAAGGCGGCGAATCTGGTGATGATTGAGGCGCTCAAGGATGCGCGCCCGATGCTGCACCCTGAACCGTCGCTGATGATTTACGAGCCGGACGGCACACTGACCGCGCCGCTGCGGAAGATTTACGCCATGGAGCGTGCATCAGGGGTTCATGCGGGCGACGGCGAAATTCAGCACGCCCGCGAACGTCACCCACAGCAGGTACGGCACGAGCAGCCATCCGGCAAGGGGCTTCTGCCGCCCGAACTGCACCGCCATGATGAAAATCAGGCAGAGCAGCAGAATCAGCCAAAAGAAGGAAAGCCCAAGCGCTTTCAGGATAAAGAACAGCACGGGCCACATCAGGTTGACGGCTAACTGGGCGATATACAGCCCCAGCAGCAGGAAACGGTCGCGCCCTTGTGCGCGCAGGACGAGCCACATGCAGTACGCCATCAACGCATAGAGGATGCTCCAAACGATGGGGAAGAGCCAGCCCGGCGGCGCAAAGCCGGGTTTGTTCAGAGCGTGAAAGAAGATGCCGTCGCGGGTGAGAAAGCCGACGAGCGCCCCTGCGCCAAGCGTGGCGGCTTCCAGCGCGACGAGTGAGCGCCAAGTGGCCTTTTTGCCTTGCTGCGTCAAAGTTATCGCCTCCTATGACACGGATAGCCTATGTCATCAGGCAGCGCGGCATACAGGAAAGAAGCGGAGGAAACACAGATTATGGGAAGCGTTTTGGTCATCGGCGGCGGCGCAGCGGGATTGGCGGCGGCGATTGCGGCGGCGGAATGCGGCGATACGGTCACGGTGGCGGAAAAAATGGATCGCGTTGGCAAAAAAATCCTCGCGACGGGCAACGGCCGCTGCAACCTGATGAACACGGGTGCGCCGCGCTATCCGGGAAATGCGGCGTTCGCGGCGGCTGTGCTGTCTCACTGCGGCGCAGAGAAACAGAAAGCCTTCTGGGAGCATCTTGGACTGCGGCTTCGGCAGGAAGAGGCAGGGCGCGTGTACCCCGTCAGTTCGCAGGCCTCAAGCGTGCTGGATGCGCTCCGCCTGCAATTGACCGCCTTGCATGTGCGGGTGGTGACGGGCGTATCCATCACGGCACTGCACCGCGAAAATGATGGCTGGACGGCGCTCTCGGCGGATGGGCAGCGCTTTCGGGCGAACCGCGTCATCATCAGCGGCGGCGGATGCGCCCAGCCCAAGCTCGGCAGCGATGGCAGCGCCCTGCGTCTGCTGACGAATCTCGGCTGCCCCGCGACGACTTTCGCGCCCGCGCTGACGCAAATCATCACAGATAGCACGCCAATCAAGGGGCTGAGCGGCATCCGCGTCAAGGCGCAGGTAGCGGTTATCGACCGGAAAAGCGTCCTGCATGAGGAGGGCGGCGAGCTGCTGTTCGCGGATTACGGCGTCAGCGGCGTGTGCGTGATGCAGTGCGCGCGGTATGCAAAGGACGGGCGGGTGCTTCGCGTGTCGCTGGTGAAGGGCATGGGTTTCGCGGATGCGGGCGATTTCCGCCGCGAACTGCACCGCCGCCGGACAAACTGGGCGCAGCGCCCGATGGCGGAGCTGCTGACGGGGCTGTGCGTGCCGCGACTATCGGCGGCGCTGATGCGGCAGGCAGATTGGGGAGTGCGCGAAAGCAGCCTGTGCGGGCAAATGACGGCAGACATGGCGGAGCGCCTGACGAAAACGGCGGATGCGTGGCTGCTGCCGATTCGCGGCGTGAAGGGCTTCGAGAGCGCACAGGTGGCGTCGGGCGGGGCGTCGGTCGTGGATTTTGACCCGGCGACATTGCAAAATCGCCGCCTGCCGGGACTGTACGCGGCGGGCGAGGTGCTGGATGTGGACGGCGACTGCGGCGGCTTCAACCTGATGTTCGCCTTTGGAAGCGGCATTCTGGCGGGTCTGGACGGACGAAATGCCCCGTGGATACATGAAAATGCGCAGAAAAGCTGATTTTTCTCGAAAAAAAGTGATTTTCCCTCTTGACAAATCGCTGAATCGCGCTATAATATTATCTGCTGATGCAAACGCCGCTCATAAGGTAGACGGATGCTTCGCAGATGTGCACCATTAGCTCAGTTGGTAGAGCACCTGACTCTTAATCAGGGTGTCTAGGGTTCGAGTCCCTAATGGTGTACAGTTGCATGACCCTGCTTGCAGGGCCTATGCACCATTAGCTCAGTTGGTAGAGCACCTGACTCTTAATCAGGGTGTCTAGGGTTCGAGTCCCTAATGGTGTACAG
>ENA-UPWU01000562-UPWU01000562.1-human-gut-metagenome-genome-assembly--contig:-NODE-562-length-17123-cov-14.441159_pt1 | contig 17123 bp, 10 predicted proteins | sample MGYA00250058_ERZ773392 | MGnify/ENA primary metagenome ERZ773392 (study PRJEB29103, sample SAMN06112084) | human gut metagenome | biome: human gut; feature: ankylosing spondylitis patient; material... | reverse complement strand
GTTGGGTTGTGGTGCATATTCTTTTTCACTGGCTATGAGATGTTTTCTATCACAGGTTTCCTGAAAATGATATTCCCATTTTTTACAGTAGCGGATAATTTTACAGGTTGCTTTCTGCTATTCTATCTGTTGATTCCGTTCCTAAACAAGCTGATTCATGCACTGAGAGAGAAAGAGCACTTCTTGCTGGTGATATGGTGTTTGGCTGTTTATGTGTTCCTACCGTCCTTTGTAAAAGCGAATGTAGTGTTCAATTATGTCACATGGTTTAGCGTCCTCTATGTGATAGCATGATATATTCGTTTGTATCCTAAAAAATGGTTTGGTGATGTAAAAGTCACTGGCTCAATAGCGGGAGTATATTTGCTACTTTCATGGGCAAGCATTGTTGTTTTGGCTACGCTTAGTCGCATGATTGGAAAGGAAATTGGGCTTTGTTACTTCTTTGTGGCAGATTCCAATAAAGTACTAGCATTGGCAACTGGTGTTAGTGCATTTCTTTTCTTTAAGAACCTGAAGATCGGGTATAGTAAAGTAATCAACACAATTGCGGCTTCTACGTTTGGAGTCTTATTGATCCACGCAAATAGCGATACAATGCGGCGCTGGTTATGGGTGGATGTTTGCAATAATGTTGGGGCATATCAAGGAGGCAATGTGATAATCCATGCCGTCGTTTCAGTGGCGGCAATTTATACCGTGTGTACGATAATTGATATGGTTCGGATTCGGTTGATTGAACAACCATTAATCAGACGGAACTAAAACCTATCGGCCATGCACCAGCATGGCTGTGCTGCTTAAGTGTGCTACCTCTCCGTGGTGAGCAGCAGGCAACGGATAACTATCCGGCTAAAGGCACATTTCTATTCGTCAATTCACTCTTTGAATGAGGAAAAACTATAATGGGAAAGTATTTTGGAACCGATGGCTTCCGTGGCGAAGCTGGAATCACGTTGACCGCTGACCACGCCTACAAGGTTGGCCGTTTTCTGGGCTGGTATTACAACGCTCTGCGTGAGCGTAACGGCAACAACGAGCCTGCCCGCATCGTCATCGGTAAGGACACTCGCCGCAGCTCCTATATGTTCGAGTATAGCTTGGTTGCTGGTCTGACTGCTTCCGGCGCAGACGCCTATCTGCTGCACGTCACTACTACGCCCAGTGTGGCCTACATCGCCCGCGTGGACGACTTCGACTGTGGCATCATGATTTCTGCCAGCCATAATCCCTACTACGATAACGGCATCAAGCTGATCGACTGCTATGGCGAGAAAATGCCCGAGGAAATCCTGTTGCTGGTAGATTACCATTACCAAGCCAGAGCTTCGCATGGATGTGTTCTGTAGGAATTGTAACATATGATATTTTATAATCTACATTATCATAATTAACATACTTACCTTCAATGTATCCGCTAAGTTTTCTATCAGTAGAATCGGAATCTCCATTCTTCCAAGTGTGCATAGTGTATATCGTAGGGTCAGGAACATTAGTAGCTATATACAAATTCTTCTTATTCACATTACACGGTGCCTTGGAAACATAGGATGTTTGTGAATCGGAGGTAAATCTCCTGTAGGTTCTGAGGGGGCTGTTCACGCCAACAGAAAGTTTGTTATTATCCGAATTATTAAGGAACAAAGAAATTGACTGCGGTGTAGTTTCAGTGTTCTTTATCTCTGTACAGAAATATTTTGTTTCATGGGCGGAAACAGTTTTCAAAGTATTAAAATCAAACGGAGCAGTATCATACACACTGCCGTCATCTTTTGAAGCAGCATAAGTAACGGCAGTAATATTCTTTCCGTTTGTCACATTGTATTCTCCGTTCCAAGAGAGGGAGTCGCCCTTTTGCACTTCAGGACGATTAAACCACGAAAAAGTCGTAGTTGTTCCACACAACAAACACAGTACAAGTCCGAGTACAATAACAAGTGTAAATTTAGATTTCTTCATGGTTTCACCTCCGTTGAATTACTTGTTTTGCAGATTTACTGCCAGTTACCCGTCCCATCTCCGGTTGCCGTGTAGGTTGTTTTTGTGCCTCTGTTACCTGTATTCCAACTATTCCAAACCTCATTATCAGTATCAGGATTTATACGCTGAATTGTAAACGAAGTTACATTAGCAGGTATATCCTTACATGTCCAATTGGTTTGACCTTTAATCGAACTAAGATCACGATAACTTCCGTCAGGTAATACAAGTCTCATTTTTGGGGTTGAGTCTGATAGCCATTTATTATTAGTACTGTCGACCAGATTTATATCAATCGAAGTAATAGGTTTAGGTTTCGGAACATATTCTTCAAGTTTATCAGGTGTGCCACTCTTAAAGATGTATGTCTTACCGATTGTACCCTCAAGACCAGCCTGGTTAGATTCTGGATACTGTTTGTCATTACCGTTGTTTACAATAACTCTGAAGTTACCTGTATCAGAAGTTTTAAATTCAAATTTATAATTACCTGTAATAGAATCATATATTGCATCAGCACCCGGCCATACACCTGAGTAATTGGTTTCTGAATCTCTGTATACAAATGCTTTATAAGTAGTGCTGAATCCATCTCTGGGTTCAAAATAGATTGTTGTTGTTGACTCAGTAGTCTTCAACTCAAACTTAGCATACAGAGTGATTCCATTGTTTACATTATTTAAGGTTTTACTTGACTCTTCGTTTTTTTCAGTGAAATACGGTTCATTACAAGCCTCGTCCTTATACCAGCCGGCAAACTTGTAACCGTTATTGGCAATTGCCTCAACTTTTACATCATTGCCTTCCATAACAGGTTTAGATGAAATTTTACCTGCAGCTCTGTCCGCAACCTTTACAGTACCGGCTGTATCAACATTTTCGTTGTTGTACATTGCTTTGGCTTCTACCGTATACAAAGCCTTAAATCTTGCATACAGTGCATATTTCTTTACATCGGAATATGGTATATTTATTTTTGTAGAATAGACGCCGTTATTATAGCTACAATCTTTAACAGCTACCTTCGGATCTGCTGCATCCTTAGTCTCATACCAACCGATAAAAGCATAGCCGCTTTCAGGCTTAGCATAAAAAGTTACTTCTCCGTTACGATTTACCGTTGTTGTTACTTCAGACGCATAATTATTATTGTCAAAAGATACATTACCAGCATCACCGGAAGGAGGATTGTTACCGTGCTGAGCGTATGCTTTTACGGTATAAGTATCAATTTTGAATTTCGCATACAACTTCTTGGAAGCCTCAACATTAGTCAATTCATATTTGTCGCTTGAACTCACCAAATCACTATTACAGGCTTTATCTGTGTACCAGCCGTCAAAAACATATCCGTCTTTAGCTTTTGCGTAATATGTAACTGTGCTGCCCTTAACAGCATTGAGTGTAATGTGTGTTCCATCGTTGGAATCTACAGTCGAGTTTTGGTTTCCACACTTAATTTCAACTGAGCCGCCATTTGTGCTTTCAGAAAGGTTTACACCGTCATATGTTCTGACATAAGCCTCAAATGTCAACGACTCAACATAAACGGCTGTAAAGTTATAGTTACCTGAAGCTGTCGGGGTAAAAGAACCGTCGCTGTCAATGTCGTCTGCCACGGCACTTGTATCGCTGTTTACCCAGTTTTTCAATACGAAACCTTTTTTAGGATTTGCTATTAGCTTAACCTTTGTACCAGGGGTTACAGAAATTGTAGCACTTGTCAAACCATCATAACTAACTTTAGGATCTCCTAAGGCAGTTCCTGCATCATTCTTGCCTGCAGTAACAGTAATAGTAGCAGGTGGATCCCAATAACCTGTTGTAGCAGAAGTAACAACAAAAAGCGTTGAATTGCCTCTGTTAGGAGCAGGAATTTTATATGTATTACCGTTATTTGTAAAAGAAAAAGTCATGTTGTCTGCCTTTTCCTTTGCAATATAACCGACCCAGTTTTTCTTGTCAGCAGTAAATGGCATTCTAACTTTACTGTAAGAGTCATTTTTATCCGGAACCATATATACACTTGAAACATTGCCTGTATCTGGGAGTACATCGGCGGTTTTGCTTGAAACACTGATTTCAATCACTTCGCCCCATGTACCGTATCCGGCATTACTGTTATTATGATCGCCATAGGCGGTGTAGTACATACTGTCGCCTGAATTGAGCGACTTCATATCAGTAGTCCAAGTAACACTTTCCGAGGTGAACTTAACTTTTGTATCGTCAGCGGCGGGTGTATAATCACAGTAATATGTATGCGACTTCGCATCAAACTTCATCGCTACAGAAGTTCCGCTACCCTGCTGAAATGTTACATTCTTTGTCCAATTTTTTGTGGTATCATTTACAGTACGGTCAACAAAATACACTTTATTGCCTTTTTTGTTCTGAGTTACAATATTAACATCAGTTATTGAAACAGTTTTACCGGCATATGCAGTAGCCGCATTATCATCCTGAAGCCACACTTTAATATTTATTGTTTTACTGCTTCCTCTATCAACCCGAAACAACTCCGTTGGTATAGATTCAGAACTAACAACAAAATCGCTAAAAGCTTGAACCTTCTCAGGAACTTTAGTGCCATCTGCTTTATTTACAACATTTCCGTCACCGGCATTAGAACCGCATACAACCGTATTTTGAGTATCGGTATCTGTAATTGCCATTCTTACAAGGTTTCCTGAAACATTTCCACCACCTATAGTTATCTTAGGTACTTGATCAAGGTAAAATTCTGCATGATCCGCTTTAAAGGTTTTATCAACCTTTACATTAAATGAAAAGTCAATATAATTAACATTCTTATCGTTTACATCCGCACATCTGTAAGAGCCGACACCAAATTTAGACTCACCTGATTTCTTTATTGGGAAAAATATATTTTCACCGTCAGCACTTGAAGCCGAAGCCAGATGCACTCCACCCGCAGCACGGAAATATTTAGTCAAGTCAATGATTTTGTTTGAATAACCATCACCACTACCAATATCGGCATTAGTATAAACATAGTTGTCAATTTTTGCGCCCTCAGCTTTAATTGTGATTGTTGAAATAGTTTCAACCCAAGCCGAAACGGACACAACCGATATGGCGAGTACTTCAACAAGTGCCACCATAGTGAGTATAAAACCTTTTCTTGTTTTTTTATTCTTGCCAAATGCAAGTCTGTTTTTCAAATACTCACTTAAAAGGGCAAGTCTTTCTCTCATCGTGACACCTCCTTAATATGTTAATCAATTAAATTTACCAATTGCCTGCTTTTTCAACTATACCTGATCCTTGATTTACCAAACTATAAGATATGATATATTCGTTAGAACCCGCACTCTCAGTAAATGTATGCTGAATGTTTTCAGGCACTAGATATTTCCTTATTATTGGATCTTTTTTTGCAGGATCATACAAATCAAATCTTACAAGTCGAGAACCGCCTTTGACGCTTGTCTTTGACAGCACGCACTTATCTCCGCCACCCTGCGGTTTCATTTCATAAGCGGTTTCTGTACCGTTTGAATCGAATACGGCTTTTAGTACCAAAACATTCTGACTAAGCAGATTTCTCAGACCTCCGCCGCCGTTATATGAATTATATTCATTTAACCATAAATTGTAATCAATTTGAATATCCGCTCTCGCGTAGGTCTCTCCGGTTGTCGGCAGTTGTTCGGTTGTAGTCGGTTCAACACTGCCGCCTGAACTGTTGGGATAAGTTGTACCCCAATATCCGATACATGGGGCAACATTTTCAGCAACAGTAGGGGTATCGCCGTAACCGTTACCGTGTACGGCATAATAGGTATTTTCTTTATTTCCGTTTTTAGTTCCGTCATCTGTGCGGTATGTCTGAAGACCGTTTTTATTTATTTCATGTGACCAATTAAACGCTTTTTCACCATTGCCACTTTTATTTGCAGCAATCCATGTATTTACTTCAGCTGTTGTATGCCATACATTATATATTCTGCCTACCTCAACATCATTAGTTCCGTCAAGCTTAATTTTCTCTTTTACTTTACTATATCGCATAAAAGATATGTTTGTTATTTTATCCTTTGGCAGATAAGCTATCCATTCAATAGGTTTTTTCCCATCACTCTTTGACTCACTCATTACTACTGACTTTGGATTTTGAAAGTTTTCGTCATAATAGGTCATAACAAGGAAACATCCGGCATTGCCAACCCACCTGAGTTCCGTATTTTCGTCATCGTCAGCATCACCTTTTGTTTTGTCAACAAAAGTAACATATTCCATATCTTTCCAGTTACTTTCAAGTTCAACTGTAATTGACACATCCTGACCCTCGTAAGCGTCACAGTTCTCTCCGGTTGCCTCAAGCCACGCAACCATGGTTATGTTTTGGGATTTAAGACCGTCAAGAGTAAAAAGAGGAGCACCTGTACCGAAATAGTAGTCGGAAAATGACCTGCCCTTTGCTTTAGTGGTTGTTGCCGAGCCGAGCGAATTAACAGAACTTACTGCCTGACATTCGTCAGCGTAGTTGTCAATAATTGCAGTGGGATCAATAACGGTCGAAGCCTCAGCACTGTTTCTGATGAATGCAATTCTTATTGGACAAGGATTCTGATATGCCAGATATGTCGATGGCTTACTGTTGCCGTCAACAGTAATATGTGTTGCACCGTCATAAACTTCTGTATTACCTGTATTTTTATTTTTTACCTCAACTTTGTAACTTTTTACATATACTTCAACCTGACCGCCTGTTTGACCGGTAAGGGTAAAATCGCTGTATATGTATCCGTTATTTTTATCTCCTACTGTGCCTTCACGAAATTTCATTTCGCTTGTGTCAACGCTTTGTCCTTTATCGCCGTATCCGCGATCTACAGGGAAAAACATATTACGACCGTCAACGCTTGATGCTTCTTTCAGCTTTGCCTGTTTTACGGTGATTGTATTTCTTATTTCTTCACCCTTATTAACTCTCATTCCGGCAGCAGATTCAAGAGAAAATGTTTCTGAATCAATAGTTGCCGTATCTCTTATTGTGAACCATGAAAAGGTAGATACTGCGAAAATACTTAAAACAAGAAAAAGAGCAACATATGAAGTCGTGACCTTTTTTGTGTTATTCAGTCTTGAGTCAACTAAACCGTTGAGAAAGTTACAAAACTTATCTTTCAACTTCATCAAAAGTTCCCCTTTCCTACTTTAAATAAAATCAACTTTCTTTTGTCAATACAAGATTAACTTTAAACTTTCCGTTTACAAGAGCAAGTCTTGCCTCTGCGTCTTCGCCCTCAATCCACATATTACAGGTTACCATAGCACTGTAGAATTGATCATTTTCTGAGGACTTGTTAAGTTGTGCAATGTTTTGGTTTTTACCAAGCTCATAGGTAAATTTTCCGCCGTCAAAACCATCTTTATTCACAACAAACGCACTATCAGCTTTAGAATCGCTGACTGTTTGTTGTTTTTTATTCTTGTCATAGTATACATGACTGTACGAAACTCCGTCTTGCTTATTGTCTGACAAAGTGTACTCGTCAGTCGTCTGCTCCAACAAGATATTCGGAGCCGGCAACCACAGTAGTTTTTTTGAAGGAGGAGCGGATTTATAGTCAACAACCGAGAATCTTACAGCACCAACTACGGAATCTCTTGAAAAATTACCATACTTGCTTTTATTTTTAATGCCCGTACCGTCTTGACTTGTGAGTTGAGGAGCATCCGGTTTTATTGTTGATTTTTTGCCTATTGATATATTATACTGCGATTTTGAACGAATGTAAAGGTCAAATGACAAATAATGCTCATTTGCAGTAGGATCACTCCACTCTGCATCTGGATCAACAAGGGCTTGACCGCCTGATTGAATCAAAGCCGGTTTGCTAAAATATGTGCCATCACCGGTTATTTCGGTCAACTGAAGTTTCTCAAGAAATTTGCAATTAGTTTTATTAAGCGTAATATTACCCGTTGTATATTCTGTAGGTGCAGGGGCATCGTGCCCAACAACAGCAATTTCAATACCGTCAGGTGCCTGACACTCAACCTCTATACCGTTGGCTTCGGCTGAACGGTTATCCGTAAACCACGCCTGAATGCCGCAAAAGCCGGCAAGTGCAACAGTGAACAGAACTATTAAATTTTTAGCAATCATTCTGCCCGTTTTTCTGTTGGGCGCAGTAGAATTTTTCATTTTTGCCCCTTATTCTTTACCAAAGTAAACTGAAACAAATCCGTTTGCTTTCAGAGTTTTGTTATGGAAAACAGTTGTTTTTCTTTTGGTTGCATCTCTTACAATGTTTTCAAAATTCATCACAAACGGTCTGTCAACTCCTGAGAATGTAATTACAATCGGCAGATTGCTCATACCTTTCAGCATTGAACACAAATCGTTAAATGCAACAGTAAGATCTGCCTGCTTTTTATAAACATTATATACGCTTGCGCCGCTCTGTGAAAAGCCTGCAAGCACAACACCCTTTTTACTTCTGCATATGCAAAGAGATCTTACACTTTTCTGTGCGTTTATAAGCTCGTCTGCGATTGAAAGCTTGCCGAATTTTGCAAGCTCTTCGGCATATTTTGAAACAACTGCAACACTGCCGAAGCCGTAGTCACGAACGAACAAATCGCCTGTATCCTTGACAGATTTAATTTCATCCTTAGCAAGGCTGATTTTTTCGCTTGCTTTCTTTTCGGCTTTGCGAATTTCAGCCTGAGCCTCTTTTTTAACCTCGGCAACCTTGGCTTTCATACGCTTTTCACAAGCCTTTTCTGCCTGTTCAACCTTTTTGTCAACCGACTTATAAGCCTTTTTAAGCTCAGAAGCGTGAGCGGCATTGCTTGCGGCTGATGATTTAAGGTTGGCTTCCTTAATTTCAACAAGTTCATTCTTATGAGTTTCTTCTTTATCTGCAAGCTCTTTAAGATGCTTTTGCTCGGTTTCATTTGCCCTTGCGGCAAAATCCGCATTAAGCTTGGCAACATAATCATTATGTTCAACCTCTGCATCGTTGAATTTATGGTTAAGCGATTCAACCTCTGCCGAATGAGCGTCATTCATCTGCTGTTTTTCTTCAGCAAAATCGGCATTCATTTTATTGACTGTGTCCTTGTGCTGAACACGCTCATTCTGAAGTGTTTCCGTAAGATTTTCATTTTTCTCGGTTAGGTCGGTAATCCTGCGGTTATCCTCTTCAATCTGCGCATGACATTTTTCAAGGTTTTCCGTAAGAGCCGTAATCTTTGCAAGTTGTTCGGCAACCTGAGTTTCAAGCTCTGCAATATGAGCCTTCTGCTCGGCGATAACAGTTTCCTGCTCTTTCACCTTTGTCTGCAAACGAGCATTCTCCTGCACAAGCACGAGAATTCTGTTATTTAATTCTACTATTTTTTTATTGAGTGTGTCAATAGTCTGATTGAGTTCATCAATCGTTTTATTCAACTCTTCAATAGTATCTTTTAACTGCTGATTTTCTTTCTCAAGCTCGGCAATCCTCTTTTCTGCCTCCATCAACTTGAGTTTTGTCTGCTGGAGCTCTTTCTTAACCTCTTCAAGTTGGTCTTCAAGAGCAGAAACCCTGCCCCTAAGAGTGAGAATCTGCTGTTCTTTCTGATCAATTATGACCTTTAAATTCTTGATTTCATTCGTGAGGTCAAGAATTTTCTTTTCGCGTTCACGGATTTCACGAAGGCGGATTTCCATCTCCTCTTTACGAACAGAGAAGACTCCTTATGTCGGAAATATCTGTATGGATGTCTGCATGATCGATGTGACAGATATTGATTGTAAGGAAGGGGATAAAGCTATTATTTTTGGTGATGAATTACCTGTAACAATATTAGCAGATAAGCTCAATACGATTCCTTATGAAATTTTGACAAGTGTATCGAATCGTGTAAAACGTATTTATTATCAGAATTAAGTATTGTGAAATAAAATACTGACTGTTCCAACAGTAAAAAGGACCGTATCATTGCTCTATACGCACTATGATACGGTCCTTTTTTGTATCTATCCTTTTTGATTTTGACGGTAAATAGTATACAATAGTAGAAGATCTTGGTGAGTTATTACACTTCAATGTCTAAAAAGTAAACATCAGTACAAGTGTTTTGATGTATTTTTGCTATTGGTAAAATATTGTTCAACCGAATCAATTGGTATAGATATGAAAAACGTAAAGTCTTTATTCTTGAAGGGAGGTTTTATTTGTGCATTTATGTTTTCAGCTCTCTCTTCTACCGCCGAGAATTATCCTTATCGAAGTGATGTATTATGGGTAACAGTACCCGATCATGCTGACTGGTTGTATAAAATGGGAGAAAAGGCTCAAGTAGAAGTTCAGTTTTATAAATATGGTATTCCTCAGGATGGGGTGGAAGTGAAATATGAACTCGGGGGCGATATGATGCCAGCAGATAAAACTGGCTCCGTGAAGCTGAAAAACGGACGTGCTGTCATTAATGTCGGAACGATGAAAAATCCAGGATTCCGTGACTGTCGTCTGGTTGCTGTTGTGAATGGTAAAACGTATAAACATCACGTTAAGGTTGGTTTCTCTCCCGAGAAGCTGCAACCATATACGGAGCTTCCTGACGATTTTAATCAGTTCTGGCAAAAAAATATGGAAGATGCGGCACGGTGTCCGTTGAAATATACCATAAAACCAGCTCCTGAATATTCTACAGAAAAGGCTGACTGTTATTTGGTTAAGCTGCAATGCTTCCGCCCCGGTTCGTATATTTACGGTTATCTTACCCGTCCAAAAGCTCCAGGGAAATATCCTGTGGTATTGTGCCCTCCGGGAGCTGGAGTAAAGACTATCAAGGAGCCCAAGCGTCATATTTATTATGCTGAAGAGGGATGCATCCGTCTGGAAATGGAAATTCATGGCTTGAATCCGGAAATGTCTACCGAAGAGTTTAAGGAAATTTCGTCTGCTTTTGGAAACTATCTGGTTAATGGTATAGACAACCGGGATAATTATTATATGAAAAAAGTCTATATGAGTTGTGTACGTGCTATTGACTTCCTTACTTCTCAACCTGATTGGGATGGAAAAAATGTAATAGTTCAGGGCGGTAGTCAAGGGGGAGCGCTTGCTATTGTTACGGCAGGACTGGATAAGCGTGTTACAGCGTGTGTAGCTAATCATCCGGCATTGAGTGATATGGCTGGTTATAAGGCAGGACGTGCGGGAGGATATCCGCATTTGTTCAAAAACTATAAAGGCATGGATACTCCCGAAAAAATAAGTACATTAGCTTATTATGACGTTGTAAATTTTGCAAAGCAGATAAAAGTTCCGGTATATATTACCTGGGGGTATAATGATGATACTTGTCCTCCTACTACCAGCTATATTGTTTACAATGTGCTCGATTGTCCGAAAGATGCTCTTATTACTCCTATAAACGAGCATTGGACCTCAGATGATACGGAATATGGACAGTTGAAATGGATTCAGAAACATCTTAAATGAGTGAGGGGGATAGAACTTGTCTAAACTAGGAATATGTTCATTTCCTAGGAAATTAGCTTTAAAATAAGATGGATACTTCTTTTTTATAGAGGAGGGGAACTGATAATTTAATAGTCCTATCATTACTTCTAAATGTGAAGCATGATAGGACTATTTTATATTCTCATTTTACTAATGATAGCTTTGGATATAATTAAAAATTTTCTTTTGAAAAAGATATTTTTAGTATCCAGGCAATTGTGTTAAATTAGGATTGTCAACTAATGGATGTCCAGGACTTTTTGCTGCAAATGGGCATAATTCTGATTTATTTTCTTGAAAACCATAATATAGTCCGTCACTTCCATCTGCAGATTCAATCCATGTTGGATATTTTCCACCATTTTCAGCAGATCCGGTAGGTAGGGTATAAATGATTTTTCCTATTTGTAATGTGTTGAATCCTGCTCTGAATCCGACCATTTTACGGGAATTGCCATTAAAAGTGCTAGTATATGCTTCAAACATATTTACAGGATACCATTTGTCACCATTGCTGACCTCAATATTATGTGCTTTTACTATATTTAATATTTTCTCTTGGAAAGCATCATATTCTTCTTTGGCTGTAGGTACATTCTTTACAACCTCAATTTCTGATGGATCTGTTAAATCTATGTAATCAACAGCAAGAAATTTATCTCCGTATTCTTGAGCATCTATATGAAATTTGTATAAACGATATGTAGGTATATTTGCATATTCATTTTTACGATCTGATAAATCTTTCATTGCTTGTTTAGTTTTAGCTAACTCTTTTGTTAGTCGATTCATACGTATCAAGTCGGTGCGTAATGTAAATTCTGTAGCAAATTCCCATTTACGCTCTTGTACAATAGCATCATCAAAAGCCTCCTGTTCATTAGGGATTGTAAGCTCTTCACCGACACCTGCACGGTTACGTACTTCTTGTAGTGCGTTTTTGGCAGCCTGAGTAGGACCGTTGTTTAAATAGTTTTGAGTTTCAGCATACATTAGTAATACATCTGCGTAACGGAAAATAGGAATATCTAGGTTACGTTGTTTATTTGATTGAGGGGCAACGCACCATGAAAGACGGAATTTGCCCGGCATTATGCAAGAGTAAGTTGTTCCTACATCAACCCAAGTGTCATTAGCACTTCCTTTTTCTAGGAAATAAATGCTATATGAGGTACATGAAACATCGCGGCGTGTATCTTTGGGATTGAATGATAGGTAATATGTGGGTAACATGAATTGCATAGCTTTCAATGAGCCATATTTACCACCTCGTGAACCAGGCTGAGCATAAGTTGTAAATTGAGAATTTGTTACGTCACCATATTGTGCTGTTTCCCATAATATTTCTGTATTGGTGGCTGCGAAATTTCTTTGGCAGTGATTGTACCATAGATATTGGAAACCACTCATGTCTTCATGAGCTTGTACTAACGAGTTACTTCCGTGGTTTATAATTTGGAAGCAAGCATTATCTGCTATTTGGTAAAGTTCTTTTACTCGGGTTGCATCATCACGACGAGCCATCTTGAGTGTAGCTGGATCATTAGTTTCTAGATTCCAACGGAGTGAGTACCCTCCTGCATAAAGAGCTAAACGAGCTAATAATGCATAAGCTCCTTGCTTAGTTATACGTTCAGGAGTCTGATAGTCGCTTTCTTCAAACCAAGGTAGCCAGTCAATAACACTTTGCACTTCTGAAATAACTTTGTCATAAATTTCATCACGTGATGAACGCTTAGGATAAAATGTATTTTCATCGTTAGGATCCATTTCTTCTAAAGGAGTGTAAACAGCAGGTACATCTCCATATATGCGGATTAAGTTTAAGTAACAAAATGCTCTGATACAGATGGCTTCACCTAATAATTGATTGCGTTTTTCAGTTTCTGGCATTTTGCTTAAATTTGAGATGGCAATATTGGTCGCTTCAATAATACGATATTGTTCTTTGTAAATAGTAGTTACTGTTGCGGGAATTAAAGCATCAAATTTGTAATTACACATCATATATTTGCTATTATTTGTAGAGCCATCTTCGCATGAGTGCATAACTGTTTCTCCCATACCTAATTGGTAAAACATTTCGTTATGTATCAATCCACGGTAACAACCTTGTACAAATTTATCAGCTCTAACCTCATCACTGAAAGTGGTTTCTATATCATCGCTAGTATAAGCTTCCATTTCTAACCAGTCAGAACAAGATGTCATACTTGTTCCTAAGCTTAATGAGACTGTTACTAATGCTGATAAAATTAGTTTTCTTCTTAATGTTGATGTTATATTTTTCATGATTGTATCAGTTTTTTAGAATGTTAAATTAAGACCTATAACATAGCTTCTGGAACGTGGATACATGGAGCTGTCATATCCAGGAGTACAAACCACATTGTCATTTGCTGATTTTACTTCAGGGTCGTAGCCAGAATATCCGCAAATTGTGGCTAAGTTGTTAGCCGTGAAATAGATTCGGGCATTTGAAATCATTACTTTTGTTGTCCATGCTTTAGGGAATGTGTAGCCTAATGTCACTTGTGCGATACGCAGGTATGAACCGTCTTCTACGTAATATGAAGATGGATAAAATCCGCTGGTAGCATTGTTGAGGCTCAAACTCCACAAACGGTTGCTTTCACTAGGATTCAGTTCTTTTAATCTGGCTAATGTTGTAGCTTTTTTTCCTGTAGCCGGATCAATTACACGGTAATAGTTATTAAACTCGGTTGGAATGTTTTGGAATTGTGCATATGGTGACATACTTTGTTTTGTAGCATTGTAGATGTCTTGTCCAAGGGCAAATTTCATGAAGACGCTTAAGTCGAACCCCTTGTAGCTGAAGCTATTGTTGAAACCACCTATGCAAGTCGGTGTACCGTTACCGATTTTTACATTTTTTCTTGTGAAGATAGGGTTTCCGTTTTCATCTACATCGTCGGCTGCATATTTTATATCGCCTGGTTGAACACTTCCTTCCGATGGTCTTACTACTCCGTCGTGCAAGGTGAAGACTGTATTTCCATCGGCATCTTTACTTTCTATAAAGTCTTCCGTTGTATAAACACCTTCATAGACATATCCATACATATCTCCTAGCCCTTGTCCTACAGTAGCATAGTAAGTAACCATTCCAGAGCGGCTGTTTCCTACTGCAAATGTTTTTTCATTCAGCCCTTCTTCAAGTGATTCAACATGTGATGAGTTAAATGACAAGTTTAAATCACTAGTCCAGCTAAAATCTTTTGTGCGTACGTTTACAGTGTTTAAAGTGAATTCCCATCCACGGTTTCGCATTTTTCCCACATTTTGGTATTGGTTTTTATAGCCGGTAGAACTAGGAATAACGCATTGCATTAGTAAATCTTTAGATTGATTGTTATACCATTCTGCTGTAAAGTTGATGCGGCTGTTGAAAAATGATAAATCAAGTCCGACGTTGGTCGAGATTAATGTTTCCCATTTCAAGTCTTTGTTACCTAAAGTTTCTCCAGGCAAATAGGCAGAATTTCCTGCATCACTATTAATCGGGTAGCTGGTTTGCTGAATGCTCGTAACGTATAGACGGTCTCCGATACCATTGTTACCGGTTGTACCGTAACCAATACGTAATTTCATGTTGTTTATGATATTTTCTATTTGATGACCTTTCCAGAAAGCTTCTTCTGATATACGCCATGCTGCTGAAACTGAAGGGAATATGCCCCATTTGTTTGCCGGTGCAAATTTACTAGATCCGTCGCCTCGTAAAGTTGCTGTAAACAAGTATCGTTCGTCAAACGTATAATTGGCACGGATGAAAGCAGAAACCATACCGCTATGCGAATGACCTGCATCTTTTTCATAGACTTCTGCTTGGTCAATCTGGTCCAATCCATGGTTAGGATACGGGAATTTTCTGAGTTTCATTGAATTTTTCTCTGACTCAGAGTAGGTGACTTCATGTCCTAGCAATACATTAACTTTATGCTTTTGGGCAAATGTCTGATTATAATTTAATGTATTTGTAATTTGATATTTGTAAGATTCTTTGTTCCCAATACTTCCATTTATACCTGTATTCTCGGGATCCATGATATAAGATGTAGAATTTTCATCGGCAAAGGATGTCGATTTTGAGTTTGACCAGGTATAACTTCCTGCCACTCTATATGTAAAGTATTTAAGAAAATCGAATTCAATTCCGGCATTTACGCTGAATAGACGAGACCGACTGTTAGAGGTTGAAGCATTATTCTGTACTAAAGGATTAGGCGTATTGAATGCAGAATCCATGCTAGTATAGTCTGGATATGTTTGAGTGTACAACAATTCGTCTTGTGTAAAAAGCGTTCCTCCGTGAATGGGTTGCAACAGTACATTTCGCATACCGTCGTATTTACCACCTCCATCGGTACTTTTATTAGAAAACATTGTATTTACGTCTAGTCGGATTCCTTTATATAATTCTGAATTGATTTTTGCACGGAATGAACTTTTGTTAGAGGAGTGATTTGCTAAAAGACCATCTTGTCCATTATAATTATAACTTAACATGACTTGAGTCTTTTCTGTTCCTGTTGAGATATTTACATTATGACTTTGTGTCATAGCTGATCCTCCAAAAACTTCTTCTTGCCAGTTAATACCTTCTGTTCCTGAATAACGATTTGCGATGCGTTCATAGGCTCCTGTATAAAAGTCATCTTGATCAATTCCTATGGCATTATCGTATACATTAGAGTATGCTGTTAACGCATTTTCTCGCATAGCAGCAAATTCATATTGATATTTTACATACTCTTCTACGTTATTTAGCATATCTAGTTTTTTTGCTAATTTGTCAAACGAAAAATATGTATTGTATGAAATTTGTGTTTTACCTTTTTTACCTGATTTTGTTGTTATTACAATGATACCATTGGAGCCACGTGCACCATAAATGGCTGTTGATGAAGCATCTTTTAAGACATCTATACTTTCAATATCGTTAATATCAATATTATCGAGTGCATCTCCCATTTCAAATCCATCGACAATATAAAGTGGTTCTGTCCCTTGAGTAAGAGACATACCACCTCGAATAGTAATATTGGCACTTGCCCCTGGAGCACCACTAGCTGTTACAATATTGACACCTGCTGCTTTTCCTTGTAAGGCTTGCATAGCTGTGGTTACAGGAACATTCGCAAGTTCTTTTCCTCCAACTGAAGAAATAGCTCCAGTTAGGTCTTTGCGTTGTACCTTTGCATATCCAATAGCAACAACTTCATCCAGCATTTGGCTGCTTTCTGATAAAGTAATGTTAATTGTTGTACGCCCTTTTATAGGAACAATTTGGGTTTCATATCCCACATAAGAAAAGATTAATTCCTGAGCTGATTCTGGAACGGAAATACTATATGTACCTTCTATGTCAGTGATGGTACCAAGTGATTTGTTGCCTTTGATTGTGACGGAGGCTCCGATAACTACGTCATTAGCATCTCTTACCGTACCGGTAATCGTTTTGTTCTGTGCTAGAACATTTAGTGAAGAGCTTATTAATAAGATTAATAATAAGCTGATTTGTTTTTGTACGCTTCTCATAGATTATCTGTAACAATACTTCGGTAAATTTTTACCGAAAAATTAAAAGTTAAACAATAGAACCGGCAAAAGCTGGTTCGGAAACACTAA
>ENA-UPWU01000556-UPWU01000556.1-human-gut-metagenome-genome-assembly--contig:-NODE-556-length-17195-cov-6.076644_pt1 | contig 17195 bp, 15 predicted proteins | sample MGYA00250058_ERZ773392 | MGnify/ENA primary metagenome ERZ773392 (study PRJEB29103, sample SAMN06112084) | human gut metagenome | biome: human gut; feature: ankylosing spondylitis patient; material... | reverse complement strand
GTCCGTTCACAAAACGACGGAATGAAAAGGGAATCGGGTGCAAATCCCGGACAGTCCCGCTGCTGTGAAGCTCCGCGACGTTACGAACATCTCAGCCACTGGTCCGCACGGATCGGGAAGGCTTCGTAAACAGGAGGCAGTCAGAAGACCTGCCAGATCGATTCGATGTCAAAGGCGCTCGTGGGTTAGGCGTTTGATTTCGGTTGTGTTTCGCTTGATAAATTTTAGGAAAACCGTCCCGACACAGGGATCGTTGTACCGTTCCGGTACAAGAGATTTCCTCGTCTGCCACAGCGGTATTTCCGGTAATGAACGACAAACGAAAGTGCGGCGATAACCATTGTTACTGCCATAACATTCAAGAGATTAGGATGTCGCCGCACTTTTTTTTAACCGATAACGATGAATATCATACTCTATGGAATACCGGCCGATACAGCCGAGCTGATTGCCGGACGTTACGACCTGGAACTCATTCATTCGATCGAAGAAATCGGAACCTGCGGAGCGTTGCTCCCCGTCCCGAAAATAACCGCACCCCGGCAGTTGCTGGCTCTTTACAACGCCTTGATGCGTCACGAGGATGCGATCGATGCAGTCATCATCTGCGGGTCCGAAACCTGCGGTGCGGCCGGCACGATATGCTACGGGGCTCCTCCGGGAAAAATCTTCACACTCTGCGGCGATCCGGGAGGCGAAGAGCTGGAAGCGGAGTTATTCCGGCTGCTCGATGCCATCTTCACGCAAGCCAACCGGATCAACCTCTGAAACGACGTATTCCCGAAAAAACGAAAGGGATTCTATTTTCAAATTTTTTCCGGCACGAATTTGCTCCGACCTTTTCCGCCTTTGCAAAAAATCCGCTGGAAAGAATTTCCACAACCGGCTGTCACCTCGCAACCGGCCTTGCTCATGAGAGCAAATATACCCCGCTTCGATTCGGATTTATATCGTCTTTCCGGACAGCGGTCGCCCTCGGTTCCGCCCAAATTTATTTGGCTCTGCCACAAACCTGCACTATCTTTGCCGCATGGACTCAACGAAAGGATATATTCACGTCTATACCGGAAACGGCAAAGGCAAGACGACGGCCGCGTTCGGACTGGCCGTGCGAGCTTTGTGCACCGGCAAAAGCGTTTACATCGGACAGTTCGTCAAGTCGATGCGATACAACGAAACGAAAATCGGGCAACTCTTCGACCAAGTGAAGATCGAGCAGTTGGGTCGGGGATGTTTTATCGGCAAGGATCCCGAAGCGATCGATATCCGGATGGCACGCGACGGTCTGACCCGCTGCGCCACCCTGCTGGAGAGCGGTGAATACGACGTAGTCATCCTCGACGAACTGACCATCGCCCTGCATTTCGGACTGCTGACGATCGACGCCGTACTGAATGCCCTGAACCGCCGTCATCCTGCGGTAGAAGTCGTCGTCACGGGACGTTACGCCCCGCAGGAACTTATCGACGCGGCCGACCTGGTGACCGAAATGCGGGAAATCAAACATTACTACACGCAGGGCGTCCTTTCCCGCGACGGGATAGACCGCTGACAGGCCAAAAGCGATCGTCATCGCCCGACTGCACACGGGCGCGAATAACAGCAAAGCGAACTCCGCTGAAAAAAACAGAACCTCGAAGCAATGCAATTTCGAGATCCTGTTTTTTTCGTTCTTTCCGAAGATTCAGGTAAATCGGACATCAACCGCACATCGGTCCTCTCCCACTCATCCGAATACGATCGCTCTCTCGCACGCAAATCGCCGGCATCGCATGCCAGGCGCAAAATCCTTGCGGAAGCGACACAGCACCTCTCCTTCTCGAACCGACCGAACATCCGGTCCGTTGCGACTCCCCTCTACACTGACCGATCCGTTAAAAGCGGAAGCGAAGACCGGCGACAAGCGATCCCATCGTACCGATTCCCGCTTCGGCATAGGCCGCGACCTTACCCCCGATTTCGACACCGATCGGCGAAACCTGAAAAGCCCACTGCCGGGCCGATTCGCTCTGCCCCTCGCCCGAAGATTCGGTGAAAGTCAGTCCGACACCGACGCGGGAATAGAGCGACAGGATACGCAGGTTGAGCCAGCGCATCTTCAGGTGCGGCATGATCGAATAATAGTCGGTCGAGATTTTCTTACCGGCCAACCGCTGATTGTTACCCGAATAGACGAAAGTAGCGCCTACACCCAACCCGCCGACGATACGGAAGGTGTAATTGACCGACACACCGCCCCAGCTGTCCATCGACGCATCCTTCATATCGAGCACGTCGAGCAACTTATCGCTGTAAGCGTCGATCCAGTCGGTCACGGGAGCGACACCGTACCCCACCGAAATTTCACCGCGCCCCAACTGGGCATGAGCCAGACCGGGCAGACCGAGCAACGCGACGGCTGCCATCAGAAGTACTTTTTTCAACATAACTGTCTCTGTCAGGATTTATAGGATAATACAAATATTTTTTAATAAATAACCCGCCCTTTCGTCACGGCACAAAATTCCCGCCAAAATCAATGAGAAGGGAAGCGAACGACCGCTTCCCTTCTCAACATATATCGAATTCAAAAGTTTCGCCGGTACAACGCACCGCTTCCCTTTCAAAACATCCGACGGCAATTAACCGATCGCCTCCTCCTGGCCGACCTTTTTGAACAGATCGACATCCTCGACATCCGAATGCATCAGGTAATTGTAGGCTTCGGCGACTTTGCTTTCTGCCAGTTTACAATAGATCCGCGCGGAATCGATGTATTCGGCCGATTCTCCAGCCTGACGAGCCAACAGGTAAGTAATGATGATATGACCGGCAGTTTCCACCAGACGGCGGGCATGGAAATCCTTATAGCCGCTGCACTCCTTCTCGAGAGTTTCGACACGGGCGACCATCTCCTCGAACCTCACGCGCAGGTCGGTCAGTTTGCTCTTCACGGCGCACATTTCGGGGGCATAGTCCGCAGCCTCGTAGGTCTTGATCTGCTCCAGGAACGTACCTTTGGTCACGGCATTGATCGCCGCAACGACCTGCAACTGCGAAGTACCCTCGTAGATATTCATGATACGGGCATCACGGTAGAGGCGTTCGCAGGGATAGTCCTTCATGAAGCCCGAGCCGCCGTGAATCTGTACCGCATCGTAAGCGAGCTGGTTGGCATACTCCGAAGCGAAGAGCTTTACCAGCGGCGTGAAACCGTCGGCCAGACGATTGTAGAACTTCATCTCCTGGCGCTCCTCCGGTTCGAGCGAACGCTCCTGCGCGATGTGGCCGTACTGCTTGTAAATCTCGACGAAACGGGTCGTTTCATAGAGCAGCGCGCGGGCACCCTGCAACTTCGCCTTCATATTGGAGAGCATCTCCGCAACGGCGGCGAACTGAATGATCGGCTTGCCGAACTGGGCACGCTCCTGCGCATACTTGAGCGCCTCGCGGTAAGCGGCCTCGCAAAGACCCACCGACTGTGCACCGATACCCAGACGGGCAGCGTTCATGAGCGACATCACGTATTTGATCAGACCCATCTTACGGTCGCCGACCAGACGGGCCGGAGCGTTGGTGAAGACCAGCTCGCAGGTGGGCGAACCCTTGATACCGAGTTTGTTCTCGATACGGCGCACCTTGACGCCGCCGTCACGCTTGTCGTGCACGAGCATCGAAAGACCGCGTGCGTCCGAAGTTCCCTCTTCGGTGCGGGCCAGCACCAGCGAAATATGACCGTCGCCGTTGGTGATGAAGCGCTTCACGCCGTTCAGCAGCCAACGGCCGCTCTTCTCGTCGTAAGTGGCCTTGAGCATCACGGCACCCAAGTCCGAACCTGCATCCGGCTCGGTAAGGTCCATCGCGCAGGTCTCGCCCGCAGAAACACGGGGCAGGAACATCCGCTTAAGCTCTTCCGAAGCGAATTCATTGAGCGTTTCGGCACAGTCCTGCAAACCCCAGATATTCTCGAAACCGGCATCGCCGCGTGCCACCATTTCGTTGGCGACGACGAAGCAGACCAGCGGGAAATTCAGGCCGTCGTACTCGTAAGGCAGGGTCATGCCGCTCAAGCCGGCCTTGGTAATGGCGTCGATGTTGCGGGCCGTACCCTCGGCGTAAACGACATGGTCGTTCTCGACTCTGGGACCTTCGTGATCGACGCCCTCGGCATTGGGGGCGATCACCTCGCCGCACACTTCGCCGGCGATCTCCAGCACGCGGCGGTAGTTGTCCATCGCGTCCTCAAAATTCTGCGGAGCAAGCTCGTGGTGGTCTTTCAGCGTATAGTTACGCTCTTTCAGCGCCACGATCTTGCGCATCAGCGGATGCTGAAGGTGGAACTGCAAATCCTTATTATCTAAAAAGAAATTAGCCATTACTTCGAGTTTTGTTTGTAATACTTAATCATTTTCGGAATCACCTCGTTCAGGTCGCCCGTGATCGCAAAGTCGGCGATCTTGTTGATCGGCGCATCGGGATCGGTGTTGATCGAGATGATCATCGACGACTGGTCCATACCGGCCGTATGCTGGATCTGGCCCGAAATACCGCACGCGATGTAGAGTTTGGGACGGATCGTAACGCCCGTCTGACCGATCTGGCGGGCATGCTCCGTGAAACCTGCGTCCACCGCAGCACGGCTCGCGCCGACTTCGCCGCCCAGCACCTCGGCCAGTTCGTGAATCAGCTTGAAATTCTCCTTCGAGCCTACGCCGTAACCACCGGCAACCACCACGCTCGCGCCTTTGATATTGATCTTGCGTTCTTCGATCTGGCGGTCGAGGATCTTGACCACCAGGTCGCTCTCTTTCAGGAACTTCTTCCAGTCGATCGGCTTCACCTCGCCGGCACCCGGCGTGGCTGCGTACTCCTTGCGCATCACGCCCTCGCGGACGGTCGCCATCTGGGGACGATGGTCGGGGTTCACGATCGTCGCAATGATGTTGCCGCCGAAGGCCGGGCGAATCTGGTACAACAGATTCTTATACTCCGTACCGGTCTTCGCGTCCTTATGGTCGCCGATCACCAGCTGCGTACAGTCGGCCGTCAGACCGCTGAACAGCGCCGACGATACGCGCGGGGCGAAATCGCGGCCGATGGAGGTCGCACCGAAAAGGGCGATCTGGGGCTTCTCCTGCTCGATCAGACCGCACATCACAGCCGTATGGGGCAACGTGCGGAACGGAGCGAACTCCTTGTCGTCGGCCGTCCACACGGTATCGGCGCCGTATTTGGCCAACTCCTTGGCGATATCGCCCAGATTATGACCCAGTACGACGGCTTCGAGCTTCACGCCGAGCGTCGTGGCCAGCTCGCGGCCTTTGGTCAGCAACTCCAGACTCACGTCCGCAGGTACTCCGTTTTCGAGTTCTATATATACAAATACATTATTCATATCTCGTTTCCTCCCTGATTAACCGAGCGTGTGGCTCGCGATAAGTTCAACCATCAATTCCTCGATCTGCTTGTCGTCGGCAGTCAGTTTCTTGGCTTCCTTGGCCTGGAACACCACATTCTCGATCTTCTTCACCTTCGTCGGGGAACCGGTCAGGCCCAACTGGTTATCGTCCGGATCGACATCGGCGGCACTCCACTCGAAAATCTGCAGGTAGGGCTTCGACGCGGCCATCTTGGCAGCTTCCGACGTCGGTTCCGCAGCGATCTCGGAGGCCGTCATGGCATTCTTAAACTTCATCACGCGGCGGGCGTTCTTCGGGCGGCACTCGGCAGCCGAAGCATTTACGGTCACCACGGCGGGAATCGGACATTCGACCACTTCGGTTCCGTGCTCCAGGCGACGTTTGATGACCAGCGACTTATCTTTGATCTCGAGAATCTCCTCGGCATAGGTCACCTGCGGCAAACCGAGCTTTTCGGCCACCTGCGGACCCACCTGGGCCGTATCGCCGTCGATGGCCTGGCGGCCTGCGACGATCACGTCGGGCTGAATCTTGCGCAGCGCACACGAAAGAGCGTATGAAGTAGCCAGCGTATCCGAGCCGGCGAATTTACGGTCGGTCAGCAGATAACCTCCGTCGGCCCCCCGGAAAATGGCGTCGCGGATGATGTCGGCGGCACGCGGAGGACCCATGGTCAGGATATGTACCGTACTGCCTTCCGTTTCGTCCTTGAGAAACAGGGCAGCCTCGAGTGCATTCAAATCTTCGGGATTGAAGATTGCAGGCAGCGCAGCGCGGTTGACCGTCCCTTCGGGGGTCATGGCATCCTTACCCACGTTGCGGGTATCGGGAACCTGCTTTGCCAGGACAACAATTTTCAACTGTTTTTTCATTTGTACTATTTTAAATGAATAAATTTTACTCGTATCTGTATTTACCGCACGATCGTTTCATCGCGGTCGGGGCCTACCGAAATAATCCGCACGGGCACGCCCGTTTCCCGCTCGATGAACTCCACATAAGCCTTGAATTCGGCCGGGAAATCCTCGTAGCGGCGGAATTTGCGAAGATCGCATTTCCACCCCTTGAACTCTTTATAAACAGGCGCGATCGGAGCATCTACCGCATAAGGGAAACGGTCCGTACGCTCGCCGCCGATCTCGTAGGCCGTAGCCACGCGGATCGTGTCGAAATCGTTCATCACGTCGCTCTTCATCATAATCAACTGCGTCACCCCGTCGATCATAATGGCGTACTTGAGCGCCACCATATCCAGCCAGCCGCAACGGCGTTCGCGCCCCGTAACGGCTCCGTATTCATGCCCTAGATCCCGCAGACGGGCGCCCGTTTCATCGAACAGCTCGGTCGGGAACGGCCCGGCCCCCACGCGGGTACAATAAGCCTTGAAGATACCGAACACCTCGCCGATACGCGACGGGGCGATGCCGAGGCCCGTGCAGGCACCGGCACAAACCGTATTGGAGGAGGTGACGAAAGGATAAGAGCCGAAATCGATGTCCAGCAGCGTACCCTGGGCCCCTTCGGCCAGGACGGGCTGCCCTTCGGCGAGCAGACGGTTGATTTCGTATTCGCTGTCGATCAACCGGAACTCCTTGAGATACTCGACCGCATCGAACCACTGGCGCTCGAGTTCCGCGATATCGTAAACATATCCCAGACTGCGGAGCGTCGCCTCGTGACGAGCTTTCACCCGGTCGTAAACGGCCCGGAATTCAGGACCCAGCACGTCGCCGACACGCATGCCCGTACGACTTACCTTGTCCGTATAGGTCGGGCCGATACCCTTTCCGGTCGTACCGATACGGGCGCTGCCTTTGGCCGCCTCCTGCGCGGCGTCGAGCATCCGGTGAGTCGGCAGGATCAGGTGTGCCTTCTTGGAAATTTGCAGGCGCCCCTTCAGATCGTGGCCGCTCTTGGCCAGCGCCGTAGCCTCCTCGCGGAAAAGAATCGGGTCGAGGACCACCCCGTTGCCGATGATGTTGGTTTTACCGCCCTGGAAAATACCCGAAGGAATCGAGCGCAGGACGTATTTTTCGCCGTTGAATTCCAACGTATGACCCGCATTGGGACCGCCTTGAAAACGCGCAACCGCCTGATAACGGGGAGTCAGCACATCGACAACCTTGCCTTTGCCCTCGTCGCCCCACTGCAGGCCGAGTATGACGTCAACTTTATTCATGATCTTTTTGAAAAATTTAATCGCAAAAAAACGATTTTGCCTTCAAAGGTACTAATTTTTCGTTAAAAACCCGTTCGGGGTTGTCGAAATCTCAAATTTCCGGCACAAAAAAACAAGTGTCCCCTCCGAAGACACTTGCTTATAGTTTAACCGTCAGAATATTCCGAGCTACAAATCCTCCACTTTCGTACCGCCGTCCACGTTCAGGTTCAGGATACGCTGTCCCGCCCGTTTGTAGAGCACCGAAAGGCTCTCGTTAGGGACCGTATCGACACGGATCATGTCCGTAGCACAACGGCTGATGTCGAGCGATGCGAAGCGGTTGCCACCGCACCGGAGGTTCTCCAAAGCCGCGTTAGTCGCCAAATTGAGATAAGTTAAGTCGTTGTCGCTGCAATCGAGCCGGTTTAGAAAGCGCAATCCTTTGACATCAAGATTGATAAGTGCATTTCCACTACAATTCAACTGCTCCAGGAAAATACATTTGCGCACATCGAGCGCAACGATCTCGTTACCGCTGCAATCGAGCTTACGCAAGGCCGTGAACTCCTCGATACCCGCCAGCGTCTTGATCCCGAGCGACGAACAGTCCATATCCCAGACCCGCTGGGCCTCGTAGCGGGAAATACGTCCGTCGCCGTTCAGATCCCAATGCTCCAAACAGTATGCTTCGAAAGCCGGATCCGCAAACCGAAGATAAACGTACCGGTTATCTTCATCGCGCGAATCCTCTCCCAGCCCGCAGGAGTGCAGCGGCAGGAAGAGAGTCGCCAGCAGAACTCCAAAACCTATTTTTCGGATGAAAGGATTCATTTTTAGCGATCGTTTTCCGTATCGGATCGTTCGGAAACATTCGGCTCGGCCGGAGGAGCGGAAAGATCGATCTTTCCGCCGTCTTCCGCATCCGGCGACGTGCAAACCGCTTCCGTCTGAACCGAATGCCATTCATTCTCCGACTACGCCGAACCTCGAATAAGTTCGGTCCGGGGCCGCCTGCCGAAAAATGTCCGAATACCCAGTAATATTATGATAAAGGGGAAAACAAATTCCGTTCCGAAAACTACATGTCGTCCCGGTCCTCGTCGTCGCCCGAATTGTCGTCGTCCTGCAAATCGTCGGCGCCTTTGATATCGTCGTCGTAATAGTCCTTATCTTCGTCATCGTCCGCACGGTCGTCGATCTTCACGTCAATCTTCACCAGATAATTGATCTCGTCCGTTTCGAAAGGCACCGCGTAAAAAAACTCTCCGTTAGGTTTGTCGATGCGCATCATCGCCTCGGAGAATCCGAGGGGATATTTTTGCTTTATTGCCTCCTGAAGTTCCGAAGGCAGATTACGGAAGCTGGCGACAAGGCGTTTTTTCGGTGTTGTAGAGTTTGCCATATTTCGATGTTCGTTTTCAATAGTCGTTTCGTTCGGCAGAGCGGGTTCCTCCGCTCCGCTCCGTTCCCACTTGTCGAAAATGCGGAATTTTCTTTGTCATATCCAAGCCCGGCAGGATTCCGTACCTGCCGTCGCCGGTCGATCGTGTGGAGTTTCATCCGTCGTTTTCCTTCGTCCGGCGACGCCCTTTTTCGGGCTTCGCCGTCTCCGCGAACCGGAAACGTCTGAAAATTTTGTGCAAGTATAAACAAAATTTGGCGATCGGAATCAAGGTCGAATTTTTTTTTGCATTTTTTTTATTTTTTGCGGTCTTTCCGCACAAATTATGTACTTTTACGTACGGAATAACAGAGGTATGATACGTGAAAAAATAGAAAAATTACGTCGCACACTCGACTACCACAACCATAAATACTACGTCGAAAACAGTCCGGAAATATCCGACCGTGAATTCGACATTATGATGCGTGAGCTTCAGGAACTGGAGGCGGCACATCCGGAATACGCCGACCCGAACTCCCCGACGGCCCGCGTCGGCAGCGATCTCACAACCGAATTCCAAAGCGTCGAACATCGCTTTCCGATGCTTTCGCTGGGTAACACCTATTCGCTCGACGAGCTGCACGAATTCATCGGACGCATCGAGAAAGAGCTCGGACAGACGGAGTTCGTCTGCGAGCTCAAATTCGACGGCACGGCCATCTCGCTCACCTACGAACACGGAGCCCTGCTCCGTGCCGTGACGCGGGGCGACGGCACGCGAGGCGACGATGTGACGGCCAATATCCGCACGATCCGCACCATTCCGCTGCATCTGCAAGGGGGCGACTACCCCGATTTTTTCGAAATACGGGGCGAAGTGCTGATGCCCTATGCCTCGTTCGACCGCCTCAACCGCGAACGCGAGGAGAACGGCGAACCGCTACTGGCCAATCCGCGCAATGCCGCAGCGGGCACGCTCAAGCAGCAATCCTCGGCCGTAGTCGCCCAGCGGGGGCTGGACTGCACGCTCTACCAACTGGCTGGCGACGACCTGCCCTGCACGACCCATTGGGAGTGTATGCGGAAAGCCAGCGAATGGGGATTCAACGTATCGGACAAGATGCGGATCTGCCGCAGCCAGGCGGAGATCGACGACTACATCGCCTTCTGGGACGAAGAGCGCAGGAAACTGCCGTTCGCTACGGACGGCGTGGTCATCAAGGTCAATAGTTACACCCTGCGGCGCGAGCTGGGCTTCACGGCCAAGGCGCCCCGATGGGCCGTGGCTTTCAAGTTCAAGGCCGAACAAGCGCTCACGCGGCTCGAAAGCGTCGATTTCCAAGTGGGACGCACCGGAGCCATCACCCCCGTCGCCAACCTCGATCCGGTGCAGTTGGCCGGAACGACCGTCAAGCGGGCCACGCTGCACAACGCCGAACAGATCGCCCTGCTGGACATTCGCGTAGGCGATATGGTATATGTCGAAAAAGGCGGCGAGATCATCCCCAAGATCACGGGCGTCGATCTTGCGGCCCGTCCGGCGGACAGCCGTCCCTTCCAGTACATCACCCGCTGTCCGGAATGCGGCACTCCGCTGGTGAAATACGAGGGCGAAAGCAAGCACTACTGTCCCAATCAGAGCCACTGCCGGCCTCAGATACTGGGCCGCATCATCCACTTTATCCGCCGCAAGGCGATGGACATCGAGGGATTGGGCGAAGAGACCGTCGAACTGCTCTTCGAAAACGGACTGCTGCACGACATCGCCGACCTGTACGACCTGCGGGCCGAACAGCTCGCCTGTCTGCCCCGGCTGGGCGAAAAATCGGCCGAGAACATCATCCGGAGCATCCGGGGCTCGGTCGAGGTTCCTTTTCAGCGGGTATTGTTCGCCCTGGGCATCCGATTCGTCGGGGAAACCACGGCCAAATACCTGGCGGCACACTTCCGCACGTTGGATGCCGTGATGCACGCCACGCGCGAAGAGTTGATCGAAGCCGACGAGGTGGGCAGCAAGATCGCCGATGCCATCATCGACTACTTCGCCGACGCGGAGAACCTGCGGATCATCGAGCGGCTGCGCAAAGCGGGGCTGCAAACCGAAGCCGCGCACAAAGCCCTCGAATCGGAAAGTCTGGCGGGCAAAAATTTCGTCATCACGGGCAGATTCTCCGGTCACAGCCGCGACGAACTGAAGGAACTGATCGAAGCGCACGGCGGTAAAAACCTCGCGGCGGTATCGGCCAACGTCGATTTTTTGGTCGCAGGAGAAAAGATCGGACCGGCGAAACTCCAAAAGGCGACCAAACTGGGCGTACGTCTCATCTCCGAAGAGGAACTGCTGGCGATGATCGCTTCCGGCGGAACGCTGCCCGTGACAGAGAACGCTTCGGACGGGAACACGTCTGCGGCACCCCCGTCGGCTCAGGAAACGACCGACAAAACCGACGGCGGCAACACGGAACAGGGGTCGCTGTTTTAGGCGGGAAACGGCACTCCCCGGGCCGAGAAAACGCACAATATTATTTCGGGCGCATGCCCTGACACCGAAAATAATGATGTAAAAAATCAGAATAATACGAACGAACTCCTTTCTCGCTCCTACGCTCGCCAGGCTCCGGCCGGGCAGTTTCCGACTCCTTCCGAAAAGGAAATTCAGAGGAAACGGGATGCAAATACGCAGACAGCGGCCACGAACGGCCGCGAACGGATTCGAAAAACAGGACGAAGCCTCGGAAGCATTCAAGGATATAATTGTCAAATATAACATTATCAACGATATGACACGACACAAACTCAGCGGCGCCGGCGCAGCCATCCCCACCCCTTTCACACCCGACGGACGGGTGGATTATCCGGCTTTGGCCCGCACGATCGACTACATCATCGACGGCGGTGTGGATTTCATCGTCGCACTCGGCACGACGGCCGAAACCCCGACCCTCTACCTGCACGAACGGGCCGTGGTCGCCATGTTCATCAAAAACCACATCGCAGGCCGCGTGCCGCTGGTGATCGGCGTAGGCGGCAACTCGACCTCGGAAGTGCTCGACCAGTTGCGCGAATTCGACCTGCGGGGCGCGGATGCGATCCTGAGCGTCACACCCTACTACAACAAACCGTCGCAGGAGGGGCTGTACCAGCACTTCAAAACCGTATCGGAACATTCGCCCCTGCCGATCATTCTCTACAACGTTCCCGGCCGTACGGGGGTCAATATGACCGCAGCGACCACGATCCGCATTGCGGGCGACTTCCCGAATGTCATCGGCATCAAGGAGGCTTCGGGCAAGATTGACCAGATTCAGGAGATACTCGACTGGCGGAGCAGGGATTTTCTGGTGCTCTCGGGAGATGACGCCCTGACGCTCGACCTGATGAGCCGGGGCGCCGACGGCGTGATCTCGGTAGCGGTCAATGCCTTCCCGCGCAAGATGATGACTTGCATCGACCTGGCAAAGAAGGGCGACTTCGAAGGAGCACACAAGGCTTACGAATGTCTGGAGGAGGCCGTGACTGCCCTCTTCGCCGAAGGCAACCCGACGGGCGTGAAATGCGCCATGTCGGTACTGGGACTCATCGGCAACACGCTGCGGCTGCCCCTCGTTTCCGGAACCCCGCAGCTCGAGGGCCGCTTCAAAGAGCTGATCGCCAAATACGATTTGAATTGATCGCACGTTTATATAACAATGCGGCGCGAAACGAACCCTGCCCCGTATTCGCGCACTGAACCGCCGTACACAAAAGGCTATGAGAAAATTACTTGTCCTGCTGCTGTTTCTGCCTCTGATGGCAACGGCCAAAATACCTGTCGAAGAGGATATTATCCGGCAGACGCTGGATTCCGAATCCCCCTACTACTACCCGAACCTGATGCTGCGGTACCAGTCGGGCGACGACACGATGACCGAGGAGGACTACCACTACCTCTACTACGGATATGCCTACCAGGACGCCTACAAGCCTTTGAATCCCAATTCGGACATGGACAAAGCCATGCTGATCGCCCAGACGGTCGATTTCGAGAATCCGACGCACGAAAGCCTCGAGAAACTGATCTCTGCGGTGAACGATGCCCTGGTGCAGGATCCGTTCAGCCCCAAACTGCTGAACCTGCTGGCATTCGCTTACGGAGCGCTCGGCGACTCGAAGAACGAACAGATCAACTACAACCGGATGAACTCCATCCTGGCGACGATCGAGGATTCCGGCAACGGCCTCAAGGAAGGGAGCGCCTGGCATATCCTGATGTTCGGACATGCTCTCGATCTGCTGGCCGCACACGACCGTCACTACGGCAAAGCACGCGTCGTCAGCCGCTCGGTGGAATATGTCCCCCTGCTCGAGCCGGTACGGACCGAAGAGGGACGGATCAAGGGATATTACTTCGATTACAGCCGTATCTACCGGAACAAACCCGACGGCTACGTATTCAAACGTCCCCGGACCTGGCAATTCAATAATCTGCGTCCGAGGGAATATAAATAAAGTTTTTCGGAACGCCCGGCATGATTTCAAATCCTTAATTTATAACAAGATGAAAACAACTTTTTTCTCCGAAGCATCCAGCAAAGGCACCTTCCTCCATACGCGGGGGGGGGAGTATTTCTAACCTTCACAAAACGGGTACGAAACGCCCCGAACGAGATCCAAATGAAAAAATTACATCATATAGTGCTTGTCCTTGCACTCGCGGCGACCCTCTTCACGGGCTGCACCAAGGACGAAGGGGTCACTCCCCGCCCGCCGGTCCCCGAAACGGCGGACCAGACCATTATGTTCTATCTGACGGGAACCAACCTGGGGTCTTACTTCAGGAAAAACGTCGATGACGCGATGAATGCCATCGACCGGAACATACTCCACAACAGTCGCGTACTGGTTTTCATCCAGCCTCAAAGAGGCCTTTCGATGGTATTGGAACTCTACTATACGCCCCGCAACGACGATTACGTACCCGGAGCACAGTTTTCGTACGAACACTGCAAGGTCGATACCCTGCGCCGCTGGGCGGACGCCGACTTCAACTCGATGGACGGAGGTACGATCACCGAAGTTATCTCCTACATGGCCGAACAGGCTCCGGCACGTCGATACGGCCTGATCCTCGGCGGACACGGACTGGGTTGGGTCCCGGACGGTACGTCGGTCAATGCTATCCGGTTCTCCGCATTCCAGGATTTCTGGAGCCCGATGCCGAATGCCCTGCCGACCCGCTGGATGGGCGATTCCGGCAAGCGGGCTGAAATTCCGCAACTGGCAGCGGCCTTCGGCAACACGGGGCTGCATTTCGACTACCTTCTCTTCGACGCCTGCTTCATGTCTTCGATCGAGGCATTGTACGATCTTCGCGGTTGTGCCGATCACATCATCGCTTCACCGTGTGAAGTGATGGCCGCCGGTTTCAACTACACCGATATTCTGCCGCACCTGCTCGCCGATGCAGGCACAAGTTACGACCTGCCGGGAGTCTGCAGCGAATACCATGACTACTACATGAACCGCGCGACCACGAAATCGGGCTGCATCGCCCTGACGGTCACCGGCGAACTGGAGCCGCTGGCGGCTATCGTCAAGGAGATCGAAACGAAGTATCCGGGGCAAACGTACGACCGGGCATCGCTGCAAACCTACGAAGGGCTCGACGAGCATGTATTCTACGACTTGCAGGGATACATCGAGGCGATCTGCGACGAAAAGGATCCGCTGCTCGATAAGTTCAGGGCGCAAATGGGAAAGACCTTCCCGACGGAAAGCCGGCTGCATACGCCTTCGTTCTACTCGGTATATGGATTGGGCGACGCTCCGAACGGGATGCATACGATCGAAGACGGAAAATATTCCGGCGTAACAACCAGCGCCCCGTGCGAACGATTCGCCCCGGAATGGGGACAGACCGCCTGGTACCGGGCGACCCACTGATCCGACGGATCAGAACGGAAATCCTCGATGGAACATCCGACAAGAAAGCCGAAATCCAAAGATTTCGGCTTTCTTTATACATCGCTTAGGCATCACTCCTATTCATACTGCCCCGACTTAAGGCGCTGCACCTCCTCGCGGGTCAGAAAGCGCCACTGTCCCCGCTTGAGATTTTTCTTCGAAAGCCCGGCGTAGTAAACACGGTCAAGTTTCTTGACCGCATAACCCATATGCTCGAAAATACGGCGCACGATGCGGTTGCGGCCCGAATGGATCTCGATCCCCACCTCCGTCTTGTCCTCCTTGACATAGGCGATCTCATCGGCATAGATCTCGCCGTCCTCCAGCGTAATGCCTTGAGCGATCTGCTCCATATCCGCTTTGGTGAGAGGCTTGTCCAGCGACACCTGGTAAATCTTCTTCTTCTGGAACGAAGGGTGCGTGAGTTGGCGGGTCAGATCGCCGTCGTTGGTGAAAAGCAACAGCCCGACACTATTCTTATCGAGGCGTCCCACAGGATAGATACGCTCCGTACAGGCGTCCTTCACCAGCTCCATGACCGTCTTGTCGGCGTGGGGATCGTCGAGCGAAGTCACGTAACCCTTGGGCTTGTTGAGCACCAGATAGACCTTCTTCTCGCCCTCGACACGGCTGTCGTTGAATTTCACCTCGTCCGTAGGCTGGACTTTCGTTCCCAGCGTCGTCACGACCACCCCGTTGACGGTCACCAGCCCCGCCTGGATGAAATCGTCCGCTTCGCGGCGCGAACAGATCCCCGACTGGGCGATGAAACGGTTCAGGCGTATCTCTCCCGTCTGGTTATTGGGATTGTATCTGGGATAACTTCGGGGCTTATCGTCCCGGCGGCCGAACGAGCGGTCGCCGCCCCGGAACCCACCGGATTTCCGATCGTCGGAACGGCGTTCACCGTAAGGCTTATCGAATGTCTTGTAACCGTCCTGTTTGCGGTCGTCGTACCGACGTTCGCCGTAAGGTTTGTCCGAACGGCTATAACCGCCGGATTTCCGATCGCCGAATGACCGGTCGCGCCCCTCCTTCTGCTCACCGTAAGGTTTGCCGAACTTCTTGAAACCGCCCGGTTTGTTATCCTCGTACGGGCGGGAAGCGTACCCGTCTTTCCGCTCCGAAAAACGAGGCTTGAACTCCCGATCTGCAGCATCGTTCCTACGTCGGTCGTCCGAACCGAACGACCGGTTCCCGAAACGACGGGAATCGTCACGGTGCGCACGGTCTTCCCGCACGGGACGGTTGTCGCTCGTAAAATTAGGGTTGTAAGATGCGCGCGGACGGCTGTCCGAAGAGTGCTCCGAATCGGCGGCATCACGCTGCAAACGCGGGCGACGCTCGACACGCTCCGCCGTAGCCACTACGGTGCGCTTGCGTTTGTCGCGTCCGAAGCGTTCGAGCACCGGGGTCGAGTCGTTTTTAGGATCTTTCATTTTCTATTCTCTACTAATAATATTGTCGCAGGCAAAGATAGCGCAGAACGGGAGCGATGCCGAATCATCGGGGCATTGCCGGACCGCAGTCTATCCAGGCGGGCGTCTGTTCGCCCGCAAAGATAGTGCAAGTTTCGGGGATAACAACACATTGCGTGCCCGAATTCATCTTTTCGGGAAAAATTTAGAATTAGCCTCAACGATGAATTACTTGCATAACCCGAGCGCATCCTCTTTGAAAAAACGGATTAGTTCCGGTACTTGAGATATGCCTTTCAGCCTTTTCTCTACTTGCTTAGTCCGCTTTTTCGCAAGTTCTATAACCACTGCCTGCACGGCAAGTAAGTTATCGTCCGTAGGACCGCAATATTTTCTGATTTTAACATAAGCATCATAAATAGGTCGTTTTTTGTGCGATGCCGAAATAGCCGCAAACGGACTATCAGGATTCTTGCGATACAAACGCTCTATCAGATCATAGTTTGTAATATATTGTTTTTCTTTTTGCTTCAAAATTTCCACCTGACGCTGTCGCTCTTCTTCCTGACGCTGTCGCTCTTCTTCCCGGCGACGGCGTTCTTCCGCCTCTTTGGCAAGCCGTTGCTGTCTTTGCCTTTCGACTTCAAGGCGTTTTTTCTCTTTGGCTCGCCTGATTTCACTTAAAGAGATAATAGAACGAGATATTTCTGCCACTTTTTTCCGACCATCCTGATATTTCGAATTTTTTTCGTATTTTATAATTTTTATCCAACGTCCCAACGAATCCGTTGCCTCAACGGTAAAATACAGCGTTTCCATGCGAGGTTTTTGGGGTTCATCTTTAAAATTTTTTGTTATTCGCATTTTCTGTGGAAGACCGTAGTGAAAGA
>ENA-UPWU01000541-UPWU01000541.1-human-gut-metagenome-genome-assembly--contig:-NODE-541-length-17485-cov-6.216108_pt1 | contig 17485 bp, 14 predicted proteins | sample MGYA00250058_ERZ773392 | MGnify/ENA primary metagenome ERZ773392 (study PRJEB29103, sample SAMN06112084) | human gut metagenome | biome: human gut; feature: ankylosing spondylitis patient; material... | reverse complement strand
TGCATGCGCCAAAATCAATGCAATTGATTTTGTGTGCATAAATTGTTGCTGGAACGAGGTACGAGTGAACAGTAACACCTTTCATGGTTTTTCCAATAGAATATTTTTCACAATTTAAGCATATATTTCTTTAATTTTTTGTTAAAAATACACACTATTTATTGCTTTGAAATGGTAATTACGGTATATTATAGATGTGATGTAAGTGTGCTGTCACAGTACAATAAGACAGCCATAGGAGGTTTATTATTTTGTCTGAAACCATAGAATCAAAGCATGTCAAAATTCCTCAGGAAGAATACGATCAGCTCGTAGAACCTTATCGTGAAGCTATGACACGCCTTGAAGTAAGAATCAATGGTCTAAATGAAGATTATCGTAAGAAATACCGCGACTACCCGATACATAATGTTCAGGCACGTATCAAAAGCCGCAAAAGCATAGAAAAGAAACTCATTCACAGAGAGCTTCCTGTCTCCGCAATCTCTGCCAAGGAGAATCTGACAGACATTGCAGGAATCCGTGTGATCTGTTATTTCATTGAAGATATCTACAGTATTCTGTCTCTGGTCAGAACCCAGACAGATCTGTTGATTCTGAAGGAGAGTGACTATATTACCAATCCCAAAGCCAGCGGATATAAAAGCTACCATATGGTGCTCGGCGTCCCTGTATACAGAATTGAGGGTATGCAATATTACCCTGTGGAGATTCAGTTCCGTACTTTATCCATGGATCTGTGGGCAAGTATGGAACACCGCATCTGCTACAAGGGGGAGACTCCGGAGGAAACAGCCGAAGCATTTCAATATTATTCTGAGGAGCTGTCACAGATGGAACGTAACATGAAGCATCTGTTAGATGAGATTAGAAAGGATAATCCCCAGGAACCAACACAATAGTCCACTTAGATGCAAAAAGCAGATACCCTTTCCTTTGAAGAGGTATCTGCTTTCTTTTAGTTCTGACCGCAGTTTCTGTACTGAATCGGTGTCATGTTATATTTCTTCTTAAAGAGTCTGTTAAAATGCTCTACATTCTGATAGCCCACTGTATATGCAATATTCTCTACTGTCATATTACTGTTCTTCAGTAATGTTCTTGCCTTTTTCATACGAATTCCCTGTACGAAATCACCAAAGGTCTTACCGGACTTATCCTTGATATACTTGGAAATATACGGCTCAGATAAATGGAACTGTTCTGCCATATCTTCCAGTGTCACGGTCTGGTAGTTAGCCTGTATGTAATTCTGCATGGCTATGAGACGTTCATCCTGCACAGTGTCCTTTACCTGAATCTCAGGCAGCTGGTTCACTGCAACGACCAGTGCATTGATGGATGACTTGATAATATCGTCATCAATACCTACGCCCCAATACATCTTGCCCTGACAGGTAATTCCCACATAGGACATTGCCTTGGAGGAAGACCCTTTGGAAAGGGCATGCTCTTCATATACGGATAATTCATAGCTGATTCCAAAATATTGTTTAATCGTATTGGATACTGCATCCAGACGTCCATTACCATTGGCTTCAACAGTATGCATCTGATTATCCTGTACAATCGTAGATTCTGCCATAATACCATTGATCTGCTTGAAATGGCATTCCGGAATCTGGAAGTAAGGCTGTCTTGTGACATATTTATCCTCAAAAATCTCATATACCCACTGAGGTGTTAATTCCTTGTGCTCCTGATCTGATACATGCTTTACCAGATAACCGAATTCTTCACGCATCTTCTCTGGAAGAGAAATACCGAAGTTCTGCTTCAGGATATAGTTCACACCACCCTTACCGGACTGGCTGTTAATTCGGATAACATCGGACTCATAAGTTCTTCCCACATCCATAGGATCAACCGGCAGATAAGGAACTGACCACTTATACAGCTTCTTGTCTTCTCTCCACGCCATACCCTTGGCAATTGCATCCTGATGGGAACCGGAGAATGCGGAGAATACCAGGTCACCTGCATAAGGCTGACGCTCATATACATGCATTCTGGTGAATCTCTCATATTTCTCGCGGATTGCAGGAATATTTGAGAAGTCCAGATGAGGGTCTACACCGTGGGAGAACATATTCATGGCAAGTGTAATGATATCTACATTACCTGTTCTCTCACCATTACCAAACAGTGTACCTTCGATACGGTCAGCACCCGCCAACAATCCCAGTTCTGCATCACTGACACCGCTTCCTCTGTCATTATGGGGATGCAGGCTCAAAGTCACTGCTTCACGATATTTCAGATTCTTGCTGATATATTCTACCTGGGTTGCAAATACATGAGGCATTGCAATCTCTACTGTGGTAGGAATATTGATAATAACCTTATTCTCAGGCTTAGGCTGCCATACATCAAGAACTGCATTGCATACCTCTACTGCATAATCTACTTCTGTTCCGGGGAAGCTCTCAGGGCTGTACTCAAAAGAAAAATTACCCTCTGTTTCAGATGCCAGCTCATTCAGAAGCTTCGCTCCATCAACCGCAATCTGCTTAACCTCTTCCTTACTCTTCTTGAATACCTGCTCACGCTGTGCTACAGATGTTGAATTGTATAAATGAATGACTGCATGAGGTGCTCCCTTGACTGCCTCAAAAGTCTTCTTGATAATATGCTCTCTTGCCTGTGTCAGTATCTGTACTGTCACATCATCAGGAATCATATTCTTCTCGATGAGAGCTCTCATGAAGTTGTACTCTGTCTCTGATGCTGCAGGGAATCCTACTTCGATTTCCTTGAATCCGATATCTACCAGCATCTGGAAGAACTCCAGCTTCTCATCCAGGCTCATGGGCTCAATCAGAGCCTGATTGCCATCTCTTAAATCTACAGAACACCAGATAGGTGCTTTATCTACATAATCTTTCTTGACCCAGTCATAGGTACATACAGGCGGCATAAAATATGCACGCTCATACTTGTCATATCCCTTCATATTTCTCCTCACCTTTCTTCTATGCTGCTATCTTAGCACAGCAAGTTGTAAAATTAAATGATTAAATTTAATCATTTATATTGATATTTCTTGTTATATGTACCTTTTTTCCATCTTAATCACAGCGTGGTAATTAGTCCATTTTGTCTCTATCATTTCAGAAATTTCATCTGACACTTCCTGATCCGACTTAGGGTACCCCTGTGGTACTACTACGTCAAAAATCAGATTAGTATGGGTAGATCCCTCTACCATTCTGAAATCATGAATAGACAACAGTTCATCCATCTGTTTCACAAGTGCCTCTACTTCCTTGCGGAGTCCCATGACCTTCTTATCATCTACTGCAATAGGGTCCATATGAATAACCACTTCACAATGATATTTTGATTTGAGCTCTCTCTCTATCAGATCAATCTCATCATGTATGGTATAAATATCCAGATTGCCGGGCACTTCTGCATGAAGTGATACCATGATTCTGCCCGGACCATAATTATGGATTACCATGTCGTGGACGCCTGCTACCATAGGATGTGACTTCACAGTATTCTCGATATCATGGACGAATTCCATGTCTGGTGCTTCTCCAAGCAAAGGACTTAATGTATCTCTGGCAGAGGTCACACCTGCCATGAGGATAAAGACAGCCACAACAAGACCTGACCATCCATCCAGATTAATACCGCCAATACTGTACAGCAGCATGGACAACAATACCACACTGGTTGCAATACAGTCACTCAGACTGTCTGTTGCAGTTGCTTTCATCGCTGTGGAATCTATTCTTTTGCCATACCGTTTATTATAGCCTGCCATATAAACCTTCACAAGGATAGATACGACCAGCACTGTTATTGTTACAGCATTAACCTCCATGTTTTCAGGGTGTATTACCTTCTGCAAAGAAGAACGAAACAGCTCCGCTCCCATTACGATAATCAGCACAGACACTCCAAGACCTGATACGTATTCAATCCTTCCATGACCGAAAGGATGCTCCGTATCCGGCTCTTTTCCGGCAAAATGGAATCCAAGAAGCGTAATGAAGCTGGAGCCTGCATCAGACAGGTTATTGAAAGCATCCGCCATAACCGATACAGAACCACTAAGCAGCCCCGCCATATATTTTCCAGCAAAAAGCAGAACATTCAGAACAATTCCCACAATACCTGTCAACTGTCCATAAGCTCTTCTTACTACCGGGTCTGTGTATGTGCTATTGTTCTTGATAAAAATACGACTTAACAATGCGATCATGGCTCATCCTCCCCTCAAATGCCGCCAGTCATCATTTATTTTGCATATTTATTTTTACGAATGATACCAAATCCCAGAGGATATGGTCCTGTGTGCACACTGATCGTAGCTCCGATCTGATAGATCGGAAACTGCTTTTTCGTCACCTGGTATCCTTTTCCATTCAGGAACTTTACTGCTGCTGCCTGGAATTCCTCCGCTTCTGCTGCATCATAGCCAAAGCCGACTGCAAGACTGTAATCAGAACAGTCCTTTGCTGCATTCACCTCTTGCAGATACTGCAATAATAATTCACGTACTTTATCCAGAGAGCGGTTCCTGCCTCTGGCAATACCTGAAGCAAAGATCTCACCTTCTTTTAAGGTAATCAATGGTCGGATTCCCAGTACAGAACCTGCGACACTGGCTACTTTGCCGATTCTTCCACCATGCTGTAAATATTCCAGATTACCTACGGTAAAGAAGATTCTTCCTGTAGATTTGATTGTCTCAAGTTCCTCTACTACCTGTTCATAGGGCACGCCTGCTTCTTTCATCTTCTGTGCTTCCAATACATAGATTCCCTGCAATACTGTATTGATCGTTGCATCAATTACTGTGATCTCTGCATCAGGATGCTGTTCCAATATCATCATTCTGGCATTCAGGGCAGACTGCATGGAACCACTGAATTTCGTTGTAATACAGATACAGATAACTGCCTTGCCTTCCTGCACAATTGGCATAAAGGCATCCATATAATCCTGTACCGACGGCATGGAAGACTTAGGAAATACCTTGGGGTTATTTACCATATCTTCATAGAATTGCCTGATTGGCATTTCTACGATCTCTTTCTCATATTTCTCCCCATCAAAGGATACATAGAAAGGAACTACCGTAATTCCCTTCTCCTGACACAGCTCCTTAGGCAGGTCACATGAGCCATCTGTTACAATCGCGTATTCCTTATTCATATAATATATTCAAACCTTTCTACTATTAATAACTATATGTACAAAAATGGACATTATCCATTTGTCCGGATAATACCCATTTCTATTTTGAAGCCTATATTTTATTATAACATAATCTCAGATAAGATACATCTGTTTTTTCACACTATTTTTCCTTATGACTTTCTATTAAGTGTCTGATTGCCATGACCGGGTGATGGAACAGCATCCTTGGTCCTGAATAGCGCATGACCTGTCTGATCTGCTCTCTCATCTGCGGCTGGTAGCAATGTACTTTACAATTAGAGCAGAAGGTCTTTGTCTCCATAAAAGGACATTTGTCACTGCGCATTCTGGCGTATTCCTCCAGTTTTACACATTCCTCACACAATCCCTTCCTGGTATGATGATTACCTCTGCAATAAAGGGCAATCATCTGTGATACCATTACCTTCTCCCGTTCTCTCTTATTATCCACATTCTGCATCAGCTCATCCTCCCGTTTTCCACAGAATATACCCTGTCTGCTATACGCATGGTGGATTCTCTGTGAGATACCAGCACTACCGTCTTGCCCTCACGTTCTTCCTGAAGAGACTTCAAAACCACTGCTTCGTTAAGGCTGTCAAGATTGCTGGTTGGCTCATCCAGCAGCATAAAAGGTGCATCATGCAAAAACGCCCTTGCAAGCCCGATTCGCTGTTTCTCTCCTCCTGAGAGCGTATCACCCAGCTCTCCGACCATAGTTTCATATCCCTGTGGAAGTGACATGATAAACTCATGAATAGATGCTTTCCTACAGGCTGCCTCCAGTTCTTCCTGTGTTGCATCTAACCTGGCAATACGCAGATTATTGGCAATACTGTCATGGAAAAGATGTGTCTCCTGTGTCATGAAGCTTTCCATATTTCGCAGGTTATCCGTATTGATCTCATTGATATTGTGATCTGATAACAGAATCTGCCCCTGATTGGTTTTCCAGAAACGCATAAACAGTTTCAGCAGTGTGGATTTGCCGCTTCCGCTTCTTCCGATCAGACCAATAATCTGTTTTTGTGGAATTTCTACTGATACATTCTGTAAAATAGTCTCATCTCCGTAAGCAAAAGAAACATCCTCGGCTTTTGCTCCCGCGAAATCTATATTTCCATATCCGGTAATATCCTCTGTTACAGGTTTCTCATCCAGAATATCCAGTACACGGTTGCCTGCTGCAAAGGTATTCTGCAATGTACTTCCAAGACCTGCCAGAGCAACAACCGGTCCAAAAGAGCTCATCAGTGCCAGCACCGGAAGAATCACTCCCGCAAAGCCAACTTCATATTGCTGATATAACATCACTGCTGCAAATAGCATGATTAAGTCTGCTGCAAGTATCACAGTATTGGTAATTGCCTGATTTCTGCCTGCAATCCACTTCATCTGCTCTTCCCTGACGGAAAGAATGTCTGTTTTCCGATTCATCTTCTCATGGCGCTTCTCTCCCTGATCATACTGAATTGTCTCTGTCAGACCACGAAGACTATCCAGGACAAATCCGCTCAACTCACCAGAGTCCTTTCGAAACAGCATGCCGTTCTCTCCATTGGCACGGGAAATCATCACAGGAACTACAATACCTACCGTTATATAGGCAAACAGTGCAATCACGCCAAGAATCCAGTGAAAATGCCCGATATAAGCGCACATAATTATCGTAAAGAGCAATGCTATCGCACTTGGAGATATGGTATGTGCATAAAAAACTTCCAGTAATTCAATATCTGATGTAATGACCGCAATCAGATCTCCCTTGTCTTTTCCCTCTAATTTAGCTGGGCAGAGTCTACGCAGTGCCTGAAACACCTTATCACGAATCAACGCCAGTAATTTAAAGGCGATGAAATGATTGCACGCCTGCTCCGCATAACGCAGAATACCTCTCACCAGTGCACATGCGCCCATAATAAGAAAGATTACCACTAATACCCCATCATAAAGACCTATTATATGAAGAATCCCGTATCCGGCTAACACAGTAAGAGCTGCTGCACACAGATGGCCGGTTAATCCCATGCAAATAGCCAGTATCATATAGCCTGTCAGAGGTTTTACAAGCCCGATCAGTCTCATCATAACTTCAAGATTGCTTCTTTTTCTGTTCATATCAGTCCTGTACCTCCTTACCAAAATTCTCAAGCTTCTGCTGCACATTCCACAGTTGCTCATATACACTATTATTATTTAGTAATATTTTGTGAGTACCGCTTTCTTTTAATTCTCCCTGCTCCAACACATATATGTTATCCGCATGAACCACATTAGCAAGTCTGTGAGATATCAATATTACTGTCTTCTCTGCCGCCAGACGATAGATTTCCTTCATGATATCATTCTCGCTCTCCACATCAATGTTGGAAGTCGCTTCATCAAATATATACACAGGGCTGTCATGAAGCAATGCCCTTGCAAAAGCCAGACGCTGACACTGTCCGCCTGACAGGTTAGATGCCTTTTCTGTTAATTCTGTATCCAGTCCCTTTTCATTACGCAGAAAATCAGCCAGCTTCACCTGCTCCAGTGCTTTCCACAATTCCTCATCCGAAGCCTGTGGATTCCCCATCAGCAGATTATCACGGACTGTTCCCTTGAAAAGATAACTGTTATGGCTGACATATGTCACATTCTTCATCAGTGATGCTTCTTTTATCTCCGGCAATGAAATACCACCAATGGTCACACTGCCTCTATATTGCCTGTTGTGTCCTGTCAGGATTCCTGCGATGGTAGACTTACCACTTCCGCTCTCACCTACAATGGCAGTAAAGCTCCCCTTTGGAAAAGACATGGAAATGTTGTGCAGGATTTCCTTATCCTCTTCATAGCCAAAAGACAATTCACTGCATACAATTGTACAGTCTTCACCTATCTCCTGCTCTCCCTGATTCTGCTCCGGCATATCCAGTAACTTAAAGATCTTGTCGCTGGCAGCCATGCCGTTCATTGCAATATGAAAGAAGCTTCCAAGCTGTCGCATGGGAATAAAGAAATCCGCTGACAGAACAATAATCAACAGACATCCCTGCAAAGAGACATGATAGTCACGATATTGCGTCACTGCCATAATCATGCCAAGTGCAGCCCCACCATAAGCCACCAGATCCATGATCGTAATGGAATTAAGCTGCATCGTCAGTACTTTCATTGTAATTTTGCGAAATTTCTCCGACTCTACATTCATCTGCTCATTTTTATATGCATCAGACTGATAGATCTTCAAGGTAGTCAGTCCCTGCAGATTCTCAAGGAAAGTATCTCCAAGCGCTGTATACTGATCCCAGTATTTTGATAACAGCTTCTTCGCCCAGGTCTGAACCACAGCAATCGCAATGGGTATCATAGGCACACATACCAAAAGCACAATGGCAGAAGGTACATTCACAAAGCAAAGTACAACAAATAATGTAAGAGGTGCAATCATTGCATAGAAAAACTGTGGAAGATATGCACCAAAATAAGTCTCCAGCTGGTCAACACCCTCTACTGCCACCTGCACGATTTCTGAGGTCTTTACCTGTTCTTTATAGGAGACTCCCAGACGCAGAAGCTTCTGATATATTTTCTCTCTAAGTGTCTTTTTGACCGCCTTGGAAGATAAATAGCTCATACGACTGCTTAATATTGTACATACATATCGTACAATAACTGCCAGTACAATCCATATCACAGCCCATACCTTGTTCACCGGTTCAGGCACCAGCAAGCTTGCCAAAAGAGCCGTTATATTCCACATCATTACAATATTAGCTGCCAGAGCGCCCCACTGACAAAGTACATTTCTCATGATGTACTTCTTACTGTCGGGGACTACATTAAGCAGACGTTTGTCCATCATCATAGTTATATCAAACCTTTCCTTCTCTTTGCTAATCGCAATTAGTTGTATCAAACCTGTTTGCGTAAAAAAACGCTCTTTATGAGCGTTTTAAACTACTGTTTTTCATTACTATCGTACCAAACAGGAATTCCTTTTGTCAAATCCTTTATTTCCCTGTCATGATTGTCAGAATTTCCTTATCTGTCTCGCGCATGCCTTCTTTAGCAAGCAGACCAATATTAGTAATGTTGGCTTCTATTCCTTTTGCTACAATACCATCCCCTGCATGGAACTGCTGCCCCTGCTTGTACATAGCATATCCCATAAGACCGGCATCCACTGCTGTTGATATCTTCGCCGCACAGGAAGCCTTCGCTCCATCACAGATAATACCTGACACAATCGCCAGCGAATTGACCAGCGTATGTGCAATGACTTCATATCCATCGCCCATCAGATAGGCAATTCCTGCTCCACTGCCACAGCCGGCACTGATCGCACCACAGTATGCGGACAGTCTTCCGATTCCTGTCTTTTGATGGATGGTAGTCAGATTAGATACCAGCAATGCCCGGTATAATCTGTCCTGATCTATCCCCAGCTCCCTTGCATATACAATGACAGGGACAGATGCCGTAATACCCTGATTACCACTTCCTGAACAGATAATGACCGGCAGGGAACAGCCATTCATTCTGGCATCTGAGCCGGCTGCCGCATAAGCACGGGCTTTGGTCTTCACATCCTCTCCATAGGTATGAAGCAGTACTTTTCCAATATTGGCTCCATAATTGCTGCGGATTCCTTCCTCTGCAATTGCCATATTGTATGCAATCTGTCTATCCAGTATGGGCTTTACATCCTCTATATCTGCTATGTCTGCAAAGGTTACAATATCCTGAATATTCAGTACACTTCTGTCCATCATGGAAGAAGCAATGCTGTCTGCTGCAATCTCTTTCTCCAGAAGCCTGCGGCCATCATGCTCAATCAGCACCACATTGGTATGCTCGCCTACAATTCGGACTTTAACAGTTTCTTCACCATGATATAAAATAACACCAATGTCAAATATGTATTCTGAATCTGCCAGTGCTACCTTTATCGGTGTCTGTTCAAGGAAAGCACTTATTTCCTGTATCTGTTCCTGTCTGATGTCCGCAATGACTTCCAGCTGCTTCTCTGGCTTGCCAGCCACGATTCCTGCTGCCACCGCTGCTTCTATTCCATTCATTCCACCTGTATTGGGTACAATGACGCTCTTTACATTTTTTATAATATTGCCGCTTACCTCTACTCTCACCTGTGAGGGATTCTTCCTAAGCTCCTGTCTGGCAATCGAAGCTGCGTAAGCAAGTGCAATCGGCTCTGTACACCCAAATGCAGGTATCAATTCTTCTTTCAGTATCTGAATATATGCTTCATATTGTTCATCATGCAGTACCATGTTAACTTCTCCTATTGAATTGAACTGTTTAGAGATTCTTCTTGATCTCCATCAGACTTTTATCCTGCTGTGCGGCTATCTTTGCAAGATCTTCATACTCCGGTTTACGTCTTACGGTTCCATACCCTTCGGATACTTTAGTATGTACAATTCCATAGGGTGTCTGTGTCTCTTCTATTCTTCTGTCCAGAATGTAACGCTGTATTTTCTTCTCACGGATTCCTATGGTAGTCGTATGCTTGAAGATCAGCTCCAGCATCTCCTGTCTTTTTGCTGTATCACACAGACAAGTCAGAAGGATTCCCGGTCTGTTCTTCTTCATTCCTACTGCTGTGGTAAATACTTCTCTGGCGCCATGCTCCAGCAGCATATTCATGGCATAGGCAATTTCTTCACCAGTCATATCATCCATATTGCATGATAATTCACAGATTTCACCCTCTGTATTCTGCTGCTCTCCCATAAGGACTCTGACACAGTTTGCCATCTCGAAATCCTTATTGCCCATACCATAGCCAATCTGCTTTACCTGCATAGCCGGCATAGGTACGAATTCTGTTACAAAATGCTTCAACAGGGCTGCGCCTGTCGGCGTACACAGCTCACCCTGTATCTGACCGCCATAGATCGGCACATCCTTCAACATCAATGCTGTTGCCGGCGCTGGAACCGGAAGTATGCCATGGGCACATCTCACCTGACCGGAACCTACATGTACTGGAGAAGCCAGTATACGATCCGGATGCAACTCTTCTATCAGCATACATACTCCCACAATATCCGCAATGGCATCCATCGTTCCAACTTCATGGAAATGAATCTCAGATACCTCTCTGCCATGTACCTGACTCTCCGCCTCTGCAATCAGACGATATACAGCAGCAGCATGCTCTTTCACACTGTCTGACACCTGAAGCTGAGAGATGATATGCGCAATCTCAGCCATACTTCTGTGGGAATGTGTGTGATGATGCTCATGATGGTGGTCATGTTCCTCATGGCTGTGGGTATGCTCCTCTTCATGGTGATGTGCATGTTCCTCATGGCTGTGGGCATGCTCCTCTTCATGGTGATGTGCATGTTCCTCATGGCTGTGGGCATGCACTTCCTCACCCTCCGATATACCGTTTACTCTGACTTCTATATGGGTTCCTACAATACCGCACTTCACAGCCTGTCTGCGTTCAAATGCCACATCCGGTATTCCAATTTGTGACAGTCGTGTCATGAATCCTTCCGCATCAGGATGAAGCTCTGACAAAGCAGACATCAGCATGTCTCCAGCAGCTCCCATATTACATTCTATATATAATGTTTTCATATTCCATTTCTCCCTTTATTTACCTATCTGATTAATCATACTTGCCAGATACCCTGCTCCGAATCCATTGTCAATGTTTACTACACTGACTCCACTGGCACAGGAATTGAGCATGGATAACAATGCTGAAATTCCACCAAAAGATGCTCCGTACCCTACACTGGTAGGTACTGCAATCACCGGACAATCAGCCAGACCCCCTACCACACTTGCAAGTGCTCCTTCCATTCCTGCAATGGCAACAATCACCTTCGCCTGCATGATATCCTCACTGTGCGCCAGAAGCCTGTGAATCCCTGCCACTCCCACATCATAGAGTCTGACCACATGATTCCCCAGGAATTCTGCTGTCAGTGCTGCTTCCTCTGCAACCGGCATATCGCTGGTTCCTCCTGTAGCAATCACGATTTTACCATCACCAACAGATGCTTTTTTCTCTCCTGCAATGCCAATACGGCTGGTGGAATCATAGAACAATTCAATCTCCTGTCCTACAGCTTTGGCTTTTTCCTCAGACATTCTGGTAATCAGGACACCTTTTTGTCCATGTGAAAGCAATTCTCTCGTAATTGCAGCAATCTGCCCTGCTGTCTTGCCTTCTCCGTATATTACCTCTGAAGCCCCCTGACGCATTCCTCTGTGAAAATCCGGCTTGGCAAATCCCATATCTTCAAAAGGCTGCATTTTCAATTTAAGCTCTGCATCCTCAGGCGTAATCTCACCTTCTGCCACCTGCATAAGCAGCTTCTTTAACTCTGTCATGGCATTATACTCCTTACTCTAATTCGTTCACAGCTGAACCGGCATCCGTCTGTGGCATATGCACCTTCTGTACCAATCCTATGATCTGCCCTGATAATAGCACGGTCAGAATCGAATAGCCGATTTTCTTTACCGGAATATAACTTAATGATAATCCAAGAACAATTGCATCTGTCAACAGATATACCCACTGAATCTTCCATTTGGTCACATAGGAAATACTCATTGCCAGGGCATCATCGCCGCCCGGTGCCCCGCCGATACGTACACACAATCCAGCTCCAACACCGACAAAGACCGCACCTAATACAGAGGCAAGCAACGGCATCTGTGCAAGCTGTGGCCAAATATAAGGGAACTGCTCATAAATTCTATAAGAAACAGAAAAGCTTGCAGTAGCAACAATGGAATATCCTAAAAACTCTTTCCCCATTAATTTCCAGCCTAGGCAATAACATAACGCATTCATGACAAAACCCGAAAAAGCCGGTGAAATTCCAAACCAGTGGTCCAGCAAAAGCGTCATTCCTAAAACGCCGCCCTCTGTCACTCCTGAGAGAGAATGGACATGGTACAGTCCAAGGGCAAGGAATGCACTGCTCAATATTGCAACCAGACAATTCCTGATTTCTCTCTTTTTATTTTTTAACATAATAAGAACCCTGCCCTTCTCATTCATTTTCTATACCCTTTAAGTTATCTGATATCATCATAAAACCTCTGTAACACAATTGCCAATTCGTCCGGAGATTCTATGTTTGCTTCATGACCTGTTTTCAAAAGCTCGTGAAAGTGAGAGTTGCCCAAATAACGGTTAAGTTCTTTTGATGCTTTTTTGTTTGCATTGTCCTTCTCCCCACAAATAATCAATACCGGACAAGATACTTTATGCAGTGAATCACGGAAATCTAATTCTGCCATCGTACCACACAGGCTGATAACATCTGCTTTTTTGAAACCCATGTTATTGAATGCCGAATTTGGCATAAGATGAAACAGCATATTCTGAATCTTCAATAATTTTTCAGGCATTTTATATTGTGCCGCAATTAATACAAGTGCCTTTACTTTATCCGGGTGGTCTATTGCATAATCAAGTGCCAAAACAGCTCCCAGTGAAAGCCCACACAAGACAATTTCTTCTTTCTCCTTGTCACATTCCCATGAGAATGCTGAATATAATTCCTTATATGTAGCAGATTTTCCTTCTAACAACTCTGTCAGGCTCAGATTAACGCTGCTTTCCGATACTTTAGTTTCTTTTATCACCCTATCCCAGCTGTCTGGTTTTTGCCCTAGCCCATGCAGATATAGATACTTCATATAATTTCTCCATCATCAATTACGTGTTTTCTCTTTACCAATGAAATGTGCAGATTCTGTCATTGTTTCTTCCATTTCATCTATTCTATCATTATGGGCATCCAATCGTCTATGTAAATCTGATATTTTTTACATCCCGATTATCCAAACATTCCTGCATGTCATTATATTTTTGTCATAATTCTTATCCGATACGGACAATATCTGGTGGAATAAATATTTTGTATATCCCCTTTTTGTACTTTTCAAGTAATTCATTGCCATATGCATCTCCAACAATTTACAGATTAATGCTTTGCTCTACTAATTTATTAGACCGGTATAAACTCATAATTATTTGAATTAGTTCCTCTGTCCCCATATTATGCAGCTTCTTTTCAATGATTTTTCTGTTAATTTCTTTGACATTTCCACATCACCTTTCCTCAAAAAACTGTCTACGCTTGTCAGATGCCGTTACCGCCATCACCCCAAGACTCGCTATTATCTGGTTGGCTAAACCTTAAATAAACCGAATTCCCACTGGCTTGACTACACACCCTTAGCTGGACGCACAATTGGAAGTGATCAGCCTGTATAAGCATCCTCTCTGCCATTTTTCCCTGATTTAATATCGTTCATCATCTGATTAAATGAAACTCTTCTTCCATAAACAATCTGATTTCACTGCGAGAACACTCTCATCTATATCTTTAACGTCACTATAGAACTCTTTTATCGTAATCATATAATTTGCATTATCGGAAGTTGGTGTTCAAAAATTCTACAGTCTCTCATAATACTTCTGTATCAACGCTGCCATCATTATACGTCTCTCAGTCAAAAACTCATCATAGTTCTCAACTGTCATATTCATAATATTTTGAATTTATATCATCATACCCCATGAACTTATTATCTTGAGTTTTTCCAATCCCTTTTTTTAAATCATCATCATCCTCTGGATTAATAATTCTTGCTCGATAATATTCTGTCCCTACCTCTAAACATTTTTTAAACTGCGATATCTCTTTATTAAGTACGATATCATCAATAATAGATTGCATTCTTTGAATTTGTTCAATTAAACCTTGTTCTGTTTCTATTGCGTCTATAAATTTATTAAAATTATTTCTTGCATTTACAGACCATCCCCACGCATTTATTGATTCCTTAAAATCTTGCAAGTTATCATCCATATATTTCCCACCTATACATAAAATATTTTTCTCTTAACTTTGCCAAACTATTAAACAAAAGCCTTCAAGTTATTAAACTCAAAGGCTTCTCATTTTCATCAAAAATTTTCTTATGCAAGTGCAGGTTCCTTCCCTGCAATAATCGCTTTCACTTCTTCTATATCCTTATCAGTAGCTGAGGCTATCTGCTCTGCTGTAAAACCATTCTTATACATTTTCATAATGAGTCCTGCCTCTCCAATCGCAATACCATCTTCTTTTATTCCCTGACTCAAGTTACACATAACGCTCACATCCTTCCTGAAGTTCTCCTCAATAGGAATATCGTATTCATTTCCAATTATGTTTAGTTTTTCATCTATCGTAAGTTCCTTGGATAACAATGCTCCCAGCAGACGGTGCAGTTCATACGTCTCATCATGTTCCGGCAGATTCTTTGCCAGTCCAAGCATGATGATATTCAGCAGGTCAAGATTTCCCTTCGGCTCGTCTTTCTGTGCTTCCACATTTATGATGATCTGCGACAATCCATCCAGCATTCGCACATAAAAAACGATATCAAATCTTACCAGACCTTCATTGATCTCTTCATTTTCTGTGTTGAAACCAACCAGTCTCTCACCATTTTTTTCGCTGGCTGCATTTGTGAGTCCAGGCTCTACCGGTACCGTACTGATATGTGGTGTTCCCTCGATGCAGTTGACCACATCCTTGGGATTCATGCCCTTAAACTCATCAACTAAGATTTGCCTTGAAGCGGTCGAAATTCACGCGCTCGTGCGCGGCGTGCTTGTCAATGAGCCAGACGTTTTTATCCTCGTCCTCGCAGACGATGTAGGTGTCGAGCACCTCGCCCGCGATGCGCCACGGCGCGGCGGACGGGGGAACGAACGTCGTCTGCTCGATCTCGGGCTCTTCCTGCTTCGCAGGGGCAAACACGGGGACGGCGGGCGCTTCCGGCTCGGACTCTGCCGCAGTCTCCGCCGCCGGTCCGATGATCGGGCCGGTCACGACGGGGCGGGTGTCTTCCTCCGGCATCGGCAGCGTGACGACCTCGTCGTCATGGTTTTCCACAGAATGGACAGACTTTTCCACAGGCTGTGACTGCTGTGCTGACAGTACTGGCGCGGACGCGGGCGTTTCATGGCGCACATAGTCGGAAAGCGCCGCTTTGCCGCCGCTCTGCGTGTCGATGGCGGGCACTCTCGTCTGCCACTGCGGGGCGGGCGAGGGCTTCACCGGCGCGCTTTGCGGCGCGGACACGGGACGCGCACCGGCAGGTGTATAGGCGGGCTTTTCCGCCGTCTTCCGGCTCTCGCGGTACTGCTGCGAGGTCATGTTGGCGAAGAAATCGCCGCGCGGATTCTGTACTTGAGACGCGGGCTTCGGCTGGGGGCGCTCGGCCTCCTCGCGCTTGTCGAGCGCGGCCATGACCGCGTGGTAAACGAGATCAAACACGCGCTTTTCGCCCACGAACTTCACGATGGTCTTGGCGGGGTGGACGTTCACATCCACCATGTCGCGCGGCAGCTCGACGAGCAGCACGCAGCCGGGGAACTTGCCCTTCATCATGCGGTTGGAGTACGCTTCTTCGAGCGCGGCGGTGAGAAGCTGGGATTTGACGAGCCGCCCGTTGACGAAAAACGTCTGCATGCCGCGCGTGCCGCGCGAGGCGATGGGCGAGGTCACAAAGCCCGTGACGCCCATGTCGCCGTCCGCGCCCTTGACCTCAAGGAGCGAGAGCGTGAACTCACGCCCGAGGGAGGCGTAGATGGCGGAGCGCAGCGCGCCGTCGCCGGGGGTCAAAAGCGTCTGCGTGCCGTCCTTGATGAGCTTGAACGACACCTCCGGATGCGAGAGCGCAAGATGCCCGACAAGGCCCGCGATGGCCGTGGCCTCCGCGCTGTCGCGCTTCATAAACTTTAAGCGCGCGGGCGTGTTGTAGAAGAGGTCGCGCACGATGATGCTCGTGCCTTCGGGGCAGCCCGCGTCCTCGACCGTGCCGGGGACGCCGCCCTCCAGGTGGAGCTTCGCGCCGCTGAGCGCGCCGCGCTCGCGCGAGAAAATGTCGAGCCGAGAAACGGAAGAGATCGCCGCGAGCGCCTCGCCGCGGAAGCCAAGAGATGCAATCTGCACGAGTTCTTCCACGGAACGGATCTTGCTCGTCGCGTGGCGCAGAAAAGCCGTCGGCAGCTCGCTTGGCGCGATGCCGCAGCCGTCATCGCTGACGCGAAGATAGGTCATGCCGCCGTTTTTCATCTCCACCGTCACGCTCTGCGCGCCGGCGTCAATGGCGTTTTCCAGCAGCTCCTTGACAACGCTCGCGGGGCGCTCGACCACCTCGCCCGCGGCGATGAGGTCGGCGGCATGCGGCGAGAGTTGCGGAATATGGGGGATTGATGTCGTCCTTTTAGGAAGCGATAGTGAAAAGGGAAAGGGCATTGACGAGC
>ENA-UPWU01000536-UPWU01000536.1-human-gut-metagenome-genome-assembly--contig:-NODE-536-length-17554-cov-9.603651_pt1 | contig 17554 bp, 13 predicted proteins | sample MGYA00250058_ERZ773392 | MGnify/ENA primary metagenome ERZ773392 (study PRJEB29103, sample SAMN06112084) | human gut metagenome | biome: human gut; feature: ankylosing spondylitis patient; material... | reverse complement strand
AGTCCATTTCGCACCTCCACAGAGTACATTATAGTTCCTCATCTCGAATAATGCAAGAAACATAATATGAATTATAAAGTTTAATCTTACTGCATTCTCTGAACTTAGGATACTCATTAGAATGGGGGTTAAGATAACGATATAGATGCACTTCACCTTGCCCTCATACTGCGGCAACAGGGCTTTCAGTGCTTCAAGATTATCGCCGTGGATGATCATGTTCTCACTGTCGTTGTTCTCGGTGTGCTGCCCCTGCTCATCAAAACTGTATTGCCGCTCCAGCACCCGGAAGGGAACTTCCTGATGATGGTTCACGACTTTATTTTTACCGATCCATTCCAAGGTTAGCATGGCGTTTTTCTCCAATCTAAAAATTTCAAACTGCGGACAAAAAGGACGCATTGTTGTGGCAAGCAGTGCAAGCTGGTACCAACTTGCAATTTTTGAATCCGATTTCTAAAAATCAAATTCAAAATGCTTGTTGGGCTGTGCCCAAACCCCTTGTGTTCTGCATCCGGTGGATGCAGGCTGCACATTTTTGAAAAATGCTTTTTAATCTGAGTGCCGATGCCTGTGGTATCGGCACTTTTTGCACAGATGGATTCCCGGAAGCAGAAAATAGTGCTATGCAGCACATCCGGGATTGTGCTATACTTGATTTACATAAACTTGTTTGTCCTAAAAAGTTGGAGGTGTTCATGGCAACACGAACCATTTGTTTTCCCATATCCGGCTATCCCTATTGCAGAGAACAGCCGGTGACATTCACATGGATAAAAGGCAGCAAGCGGCAGAATATCCGTGCCGTCCATGATGCCGTCCATACAACAGACCCTGATGTTTCGATTCTGGAAGTCAGCTCTGCATCCGTTCAGCCGGAGGGTGAAGCTGTTTCTTCTCTGCGGCTTTTGCTGCATCTGGATTCTGTTGCGCAGGATGTACCCATCAGCACGGTTTTTGAAGCCACCAAAGTGTTTGAACATGGTGGGCCATTCGCTGACCTTCTGACCTGTGAGCCACCCAAAGTCCATAAGGACACTCGGCTGCGAACCAGTGGAGAGCTGCTACGTTACTCTCTGGAAGGAAACGAGTATCCGACAGAGCCGTACATGGATTCGTTCTTTGAGTGGCTCTACTGCCGTGCGTTGAAGCAGTTCCCGGAAAAGGCGGAGCCGCTGAGCAGATATAATGCTTTTTCTGATATTGCTGCCGCAGCGGATTCTAAAAAGTATTATGGCGATTCCTCACGGGCGGCTGCGATTTATGTGGGACTTGCAGCGGCAGGAAAACTTTCGTGCATCGATTCCTATGAATTATTTATTGCTGAGGTCTATACGGAGCCGAAACCTTTGCCCAAGTCTGGAAAATCTGAGGCTGCTTCAAAAATGACACCCGAAGTTTCTGCACCAGCAAAGGAGACTCCGGCAGACGAATTGCCGCAGCCCGATAACGCAAATGCGGAAGTGATTCCGGACGCTGCGCAGATGGAGCATATCCTTGAGCTGCCCAAAGCGACCTGTCTGCTTCTCTCTTTGGCAAAAAATGCTGGCCTTTCTGCAAATAGTTCCAGTGAGCTGACATATAAGGGAAAGGAATTCCTTCTTGACGCTTATCAGATAGCGCTGAAAAATAAAACGCTCCAAATCAATATCCAAAAGAACAAAATCACATTTCCGATGGAGGAACCGGACAGCGGATTTCATGCAGTTGGTGTGTTGACCCGTTCGCCTGCTTGGGAATACGGATGGAAGTTTAACTATCTGACTGAGAATACATCCGGTGCAGAAAAGTCCGAAGTTAAAGAAAAAATCCCTCCGAAGCCTTTGACCGCATTGGAGCATCTGGAACGCTGTGGGTATAGAATCGTTCAGCAGGTCGTACCGAAAAAACTTCCGCCGATTGCCGTTCAGCGGATGGCATGGAAAACAGGCGAAGCTCTTTGCGACCCGGTAGTGGTGGATTTCTTGCAGTTTATTCGGACACATATGCAGAGTGACGGCTCTTTTTCGTTTCGTATCCCAAAGGGTACTTCCAAGAATTCGTTTGCCACACTTTCGGAAATCGCTCAGACGTGGGATAAAATGGGACTTTTTGCATCCATTGTGATCTATCCGCAGAATATCGTCTATGAGCTTGCGCAAAATGAGACTGTCCGGCATTTCCTGAGCGGGAAGTGGCTGGAACTTTTTGTGGAGCATCAGGTTCAGCAGATTTTGAATCGCTATCAGGAGGAGCAGGGCGCAGAAGTTTCGCTTTGCTCCAATGTGATTCTTTCAGAAGCGGCATCCGCAGGGAGCACGCATGAACTGGATGTTGCGTTTTCCATCAACGGAAAATTCTTCTGGGTGGAAGCCAAATCGTCCAGCCGAAGCATTGATTATGGAAAATATGCTGCTCTGTGCGAAAAGCTGAAAGTAACCTCCGACCGACTGCTTTTGGTCAACAGCGATTTGTCCGTTGAGGAGTGTGAAGGCGTTTCTTACTTCTGGAATTATCGTGTTGCAAATTGTGCAACGATTACGGGGGAATTGGAAAATATGGTTGCCAAACAAATTGAAACTGCCGGAAAAGCCGTTCCAAGTACAGACTGAGCAATAAGCAAAAAAGACCCTGAGAACCCTGCCGGATAAGCGGCAAAGTTCTCAGGGACTGTTTTATCGGATCTGCTCGACTTGCTTGGAGTCCTTTTCCTCCGCAAAGAACAGTTCCACATTCTTCTGTGCTTTTACGATTTCCTGCATCTCATCCCGTGTCTTTCGGTACTCTGGGTAGAGTGCTTTTTTCTTGGTGAGCAAAGCCGAATACTCTGCATTCAGGTCTTTCACTTTGGGCAGCTTTTTCAGGCCGGATTCATTGAAAGCGGCTTTCGCCGTCTTATGCAGCGTGACTTCTTCCCGGTGCGCTTCCAAAAATTTGGAGCTGTACCCGGATTTGCGGTAAGCATCGTATACAGGCCGGGTCTTGGCATAGTTGACGATGTGCGCCCGGAGGACGGCGATTTCTGCCATACGCTTCTCGGCGGCCTTGATGGAATCGCCCAGTTTGTGATAGCGAGAAAGTGCAGCATCAGCACGCTCTTTCAGGTCATCCGCACTGCCGATTTTCTGCTCCTGCAAAAAAATCAGCGTTTTGGACATCTCTTTCAAGTTGTACTTCTTCGCCCAGCGTTCGTAGCCGCCACCTTTGCCCTCGGCAAGTTTTGCTTGAATGTCAACCAGCAACTGGAACGGCTGCTCTTTGGGAGGTTGCTTCTGATGTGGGCGGTGTTCGGCTTTTCCGGCAATGACTGCTTTGATTTCATCCTCGCTGTACCCGGCACCCAGTGTCTTTAACCGGATAAAGCGTTTCTGCCGTGCGCCTTTAACGGAAGTGTATTTGCCGCGTTTGATTTCATAGCCCTGCTGTTCCAGCTTTTGCAGAAAATCTTCGTAGTCGGTGGGCTTCTGCTGCAAAATCTCGTCGATTACACTGCACAGCCGGTCGCGGTTGCTCTCCTTTGGTGGGTAAGTGATGCGCTTCTGCCGTTCCCGGTAAGGCTTCTTTTCAATGACTGACAGCTGATGCTCCAGACAAATCAGGTCGCTCAACCGCTGCACTGCCAGACCGGAAAAGAAAAAATCCCGGAATTTTCTTGTGCCGTCCAGAGTGGTCGAGTTATAGATAATGTGATTGTGGATATGCTCCCGATCGGTATGCGTTGCAACGATAAAAGCGTGTTTGCCTTTCAGAAACCGGGAGGCCAACTCATAACCGATGCGGTTTGCTTCTTCAGCCGTAATTTCACCAGGTCGGAAAGATTGCCGTATCTGATAGGCGATAATGTTACTTTTTTGGCTGCGCCCGGTGGCCTGCTCGTACAGCTTTTTTGTGAGCATGAACTCCTCGTCCACAGTAAGCGGGCTGCATTGATAGCTGCTGACAAGTTCGCCTTTTTCAGTCTTGTCAGGATTCTGTGCATAGTTGGTGCGGTCTTTCAGGCAGGCGGCAATAGATTTTCCTTTGTGCTGATGCAGTGCGATCAGACGAGTAGCAGCCAGAGCAGATCACCTCCTAAATGAAAAAGCCGCCCGAAGGCGGCAAGAAGATTCAAAATCAAATCAGGTCCCGGAGCCAACCGCTGAATTTCTCAACGCCCTCCACCATTGCAGTTGCGCCGACAAAAAGGACAAAGCAGAGAAATTCGGCAACCAGCAGAATCAGAAATTGATCCCAAGTCTGGCGGTAGACGGTGTAGATGCCGCAGCCAAAGATATACAGCATCAACGGCGCGACAACATAGCTGGACAGAGTAAGCAGCCACTTTGCCATCAGAGCCAGAAAAGCCACGAACAGAGAGATCGGGGCAAGCATCATCTTGAATAAAAACCTCATATCAAACACCAGCCTTTCTTTTTCGCCCCTATTATAAAGGTATCGCCCCTTGCCTTGCAAGGGTGTCAACCGTTATGTAAACCCGCAGCCTCCTACTGCGGGAAATTTTTTAGAGTTCGGTGAGTTTGGCGAGAAGTTGCTTGCCAATAGCTATCAGCTCATCCAACCGACTACGCAAGTCCTCTAAATCGGCGGCATAGAGCTGCCCGCTTTCACTGGCCCGTTTCGCCACCTGATTCAGGTTGTTGCTGCAATTCTGAAGAAGGTACGCCATCCGACGCAGCTGTGGTAAATCAAGATTCAGGCAGTAACCATCCAGAGCCATTTTTCGCAGATAAGAGCCAATGCTCAAAATACCGCAACTTTCCATCTTCTGACGAATGCGTTCCAGTTCGACTTTGCTGACACGAAAATGGATCTGCTGGTCACGGTGCTCCGTCACCGGGCATCACCATCCTTATCCAAGTAAGATTTGAATGGTCGGACAGGCTCCACTTTATCAGCCTTTTCTTCCAGAGCTGCCAGCACAGAGGGGCGGGCATCCGGCTTTTCTTCCGCTTCGGGTTCTGTCCGGCTGGACTGATGCTCCATGTTCAACAGCGCATCCAATTCTGCAAGGCGGGCAGATTTGGTTTGCAGTTCTTCCTCCTGCGCAAACGGCTTGGCGATTTCAACCTCTGCGGCCTGCTTCTGCTGTTCCAGAGAATCCAGTGCGGCATCAGCATCGGCAATGCGGTCGGCAAAATTGCCGATGGCATTGTCCAGACGGACGATGTTGCCGCGAGGGTCATCGCCCAGCGGTACCGGATAACTCAGCTCGCCGCGGAGAACGATTTGATGCTCATTCTTGAAACTGTCAAAGCGAATGTTCAGCTCAAAGCCGCGATAGGTGCCCAGCAGCATCATATCCGCATTCGGCATCTCCTTGCAGGCGAGCATCAGCCGCTCACCAGCTGCTTTTTTCTCATCGAACACCATGCCCTTGATCGTCATGCCGCAGAAGTTCTCCTTATCCTGCGGGTGTGCGTCTGCGATTTGGGCATCGTTTTTCAGAGCCGCAATACGGTTCTTCGCTTTCTGAATTTCCTCCGGGTAATGCTTGAGCAGCTTATCTTCCAGACGATATTTCTGGTTCTGGTAATCCGAGCGCAGCACCTTGAGCTTTGCTACCTGCACATCCAGATCCATCTTTTCCCGGATGCGCGGGTCGCCTGCGCATAGAGCCTTGACCTCGGCATACGAAAGAGCCTGCTCATCCACATCATCACAGGAGCGCATCGGAGATTTGCTCGTCATGATCTGCGAAATAAACTTCTGCTTGTTTTCCAGCGTTTGCCAGAGGTAGGCATCGAATGTCCCCTCCGTGACGTAATTATAGACGTAAACTTGTTTGTTTTTGTTGCCCTGACGGATGATTCGGCCGTTGCGTTGGGTCATATCGGACGGTCGCCAGCCTACATCCAGATGATGCACGGCCACCAGCAGGGTCTGGACATTGGTGCCTGCGCCCATCTTTGCAGTGCTGCCCAGCAGGACACGCACCTTGCCGCTGCGGACTTTGGAGAACAAATCCGCTTTCTTACCTTCAGTATCAGCGTTGTGGATGAACTCGACCTCCGATTCCGGCACCCCGGCGGCAAGCAGCTTTGTGCGAATATCATCGTAGACATTGAACGAGCCGTCTCCCTTGGGCGTGGACATATCGCAGAAAATCAGCTGCGTCAGATTATCCTCTTTGGTTTCGTTCCAGATACGCAGAACATTGTCGACGCAGGCATTCAGCTTGCTGTCCGGGTCATCCGGGGTGAGCGGATTCATCAGCCGCTGGTCAAGGCCGATTTTACGTCCGTCCGAGGTGATCTTCAGCATATTGTCCACCGAGGGGTCAACCGCACCGCTATGCACCTCAGCAGCACGTTCGCTCAGGGATTTCACCATGTCCTGCTGGATTTCCGAGGGTTTGACCACGACAGTTTCAAACTTGGCTTCCGGAACAGGCAGATGCAACTGGTCGGAAGTCTTGATGTCCGCTGCCTCCTTGAACATATTCATCAGCTCCGGCAGGTTAAAGAACTTGGCAAAACGTGTGCGCGCACGGTAGCCGGTTCCTTCCGGCGCAAGCTCAATGGCCGTGGTGGTCTCGCCAAACGTAGAAGCCCATGCATCAAAGTGGGTCAGTTGTTTCTGCTGGAGAGTGCTGTACTGCAAATAGCGCATCAGGGTGTACATTTCCGTCATGGAGTTGCTGATGGGCGTTCCCGTTGCGAAAATCACTCCGCGCCCGCCAGTCACTTCATCCAGATAACGACACTTGCCGAACATATCGCTGGACTTCTGTGCTTCGGAGGTAGAAAGGCCAGCAACATTGCGCATCTTGGTGTAAAGATATAGGTTCTTGTAGTTCTGGCTCTCGTCCACAAATAACCTATCTACGCCTAATTGTTCAAATGTGACCACATCATCCTTGCGGTCGGTGGACTGTAGCTTTTTCAGTTTCACCTCCAGTGTTTTCCGTGTCTTTTCCATCTGTTTCACGGTAAAATGCTCACCGGACTGTTCCTTGGCCTCTGCAATGGCATTTTCGATTTCCTCGATCTGATCTTCGATGATCCGTGCCTGCCGTTCCGCAGAAAGAGGGATTTTCTCAAACTGCGAGTGGCCGATAATGACGGCATCGTAGTCGCCGGTTGCGATGCGGGCGCAAAAACGCTTTCGATTGGCGGGTTCAAAGTCTTTCTTGCTGGTAACGAGCAGCTTTGCATTGGGGTATAGCCGCAGGAACTCGCTGGCCCACTGCTCGGTCAGATGGTTGGGTACCACGAACAGGCTTTTCTGACACAGGCCCAAACGCTTAGATTCCATTGCCGAAGCTGCCATCTCAAAACTTTTGCCGGCACCCACCTCGTGGGCGAGCAGGGTGTTCCCACCATAAAGCACATGAGCAACTGCATTGCGCTGATGTTCCCGCAGATTGATCTCCGGGTTCATACCGACAAAATGGATATGGCTTCCGTCATACTCGCGGGGCCGGGTACTATTGAACAATTCGTTATACTGCTTCACCAGCAGATTCCGCCGCTGCGGGTCTTGCCAAACCCAGCCTGCAAAGGTATCCTTGATGGCCTGCTGCTTCTGCTGGGCAAGCATCGTCTCCTTTTGGTTCAGGACACGCCGCTCTTTACCGTCCTCCTCAATGGTATCATAAATGCGGCAGTCCCGCAAATTCAAGGTGTCCTCCAAAATCTTGTAGGCGTTGGCCCGGTGGGTGCCGTAGGTTTCGGTGGACATGATATCATACATTCCGGCGGCAGATTTGTTGCCGATGCGCCATTCGGACGTAAATGGAGAGTAGCGGACTTGGATCAGGTTGTTATAGCGGATGCGGTAGGGCGGCTGAAAAGTCTCCATCATAAACTGCTGCACAATGGCGGGATTCAGCCATGTGGCACCCAGTCGGATGTCGATTTCTGATGCTTCAAGGTCCTTCGGCTGCGCTTTGGTCAAAGCCTCCACATTGATCTTGAACTCCGGGTGGCTTTCAGCGGCAAGCTGAGCCATGCGCAGTTTATTCCGCACATTGCCGGAAAGATACTCGTCCGCAGGTTGCCAGCCGGCTTCCGGGTCGTCTACATCGGCGGCAGGATCTTTGAAAATCACACCGGACAGTTCAGTGGTGATGCGCTCGTAGTTGCCGGGAGTACCCAGCAGGTCGGCCATGTAGGGCAGGTCAACCTTGCCATGCTCGCCAATGGACACCGCCAGTGCTTCGCTGGGGGTATCCACGCTGGTGACAACACGCTCTGGCCGAATCGTCCGCTTGGTGAACATATCTGCCTTGGACTTGAGATTTTTATTCTCGTCCAGATTCTCCAGTGAGCAGAGCAGATAGTAGGAACTGTCATCATCGAACAGGCGTGCGTTTTTCTTGTCGTTAATCAGGCCGTATTTTGCGGTAAAGGCATCATAGGCGGCATTCAACTTGGCCTGCGATGCCTTAATGTCCTCGTCCGGGAAGTCATTCAACTGCTGCTGAATCAGTTCGTTGACGATCTGCCGCAACTCCACCATACCAGCTACACGGCCTTTGGCGTTGTCGGACAGTTCGATCTGCGTCATGATAGAGTTCTCTCGGTAGTAGATCTCGCCATCAACAACCGTATAGCTAAAATTCTTCACAGTCGGGTCTGCAGGCAGCGTTTTGCGCTGTGCTTCCGCATCTGCGACGTCCGGGGCAGCAATCTCCACCGCAGTGTAATTGCCCTCAATATGCTGTACCGCTTCTGCAAGCTGGTCTGCCAGCACTGCACCCTCAATGGGTGCAACGGTCAGGTCGTGACCGTACTGGGTGCTTTCCAGTTCCAAATTTCCCAACACCATTTCCGGGTGGTCTACGAAATACTGGTTGATGGCAAAGCCGTCCTCGGTCTTGCCAAGCTGTACCCAGTCCGGCTCATGGTCGATGGGGCGGTCACGCTTCTGCAAAAAGATAATGTCGCTGACAACATCTGTGCCAGCGTTGGCACGGAACGCATTATTCGGCAGACGGATGGCACCCAGCAGATCGGCACGCTCTGCCATGTGCTTGCGGGCAGTGCTGTCCTTGCTGTCCATGGTGTAGCGGCTGGTGACGAACGCCACCACGCCGCCCGGACGCACTTGGTCGATGGCCTTGGCGAAAAAGTAGTTGTGGATGCTGAATCCCAACTTGTTGTACGCCTTGTCGTTGACCTTGTAGTTGCCGAAGGGCACGTTGCCCACCGCCAGATCGTAGAAATCACGGCGGTCTGTGGTCTCAAAGCCCGCCACGGTAATGTCGGCCTGCGGGTACAGCTTTTTGGCGATGCGCCCGGTGATGGAATCCAGCTCTACGCCGTACAGACGGCTGTCCTGCATGGTGTCCGGCAGCATACCGAAGAAGTTGCCCACGCCCATACTAGGTTCCAGAATGTTACCGCTGCGGAAACCCATGCGCTCCACCGCATCGTAGATACCACGGATCACGGTGGGGCTGGTGTAGTGGGCGTTCAGGGTGCTGGAACGGGCAGCAACGTACTCGTCCTCGGAGAGCAGCCCCTTCAATTCCGCATATTCTTTTGCCCAACTGTCTTTGCCGGGGTCAAAGGCATCCGACAAGCCGCCCCAGCCCACATACTGGGAAAGCACCTGCTGTTCCTCGGCGGTGGCACCCCGGTGCTCCTGTTCCAGCTTGAACAGGGTGCGGATGGCTTCAATGTTCCGGGCATACTTCTGCTTTGCGCCGCCCTCGCCCAGATGGTCGTCCGTGATGCGGAAGTTCCCGGCAGGCTCCGGCGCAGGAGTGAGATTGACCGTCAGGTTGTGCAGATGGATGTTGCCCGGCTGGCGCAGCAGCCGTTCCAGATTTTCCTTGCTTTCCGAGCGGGCAACCGGATAGACCTCATCCGGGTCACGAAGCTGGATGTTCAGAGTTCCGACAGTTTCGACCGTAAAATCCTTACCGTCCAGACGGATTGTATCGCCCACACGGTAATCACGCTCTTTTGGGAGAGCGAGAACAGGTTCATTTTCCGCCAAAAACTTTGCCTTTTCCACTGCAAGCCAATCGGCGGCGGTTCGTTCATCCGTCTCTTTTTTCAAAGCGGTGCAATAGGATTCGGCCTGCTCCTTGTCTGGAAATTGCGCCATTCCGTTATCGTTTGCATAGTAGCCCTCATTGAGATCATCCCAGATAGCAAAAAGCTGGGACGTACCTCCGACCACTTCGCGGACAGAAAAACGCTCATATTCCGGCACCTCGGATTCCTTGTAGATGGTTTCTGCCTGCTCCAGCATTTCATCCACACGCTGGCTAGGTTCATTCTGCCGCAGACCGTCCTCGAATTGTCGTTTGTTGATAACTTCGTTATCCCACGACTGTCCGTGTGCGCTGGTGTCGATGCGAACATCCGTTTCGCCGATATAGCCAATGGTGCCCTCGATGGTTCCAGTGGGCAAATCAACCATTACATCGTCACCGACTTTGTAGCCGTTTTCTTCCTGTACAGTGGTACGCTGCTCTTTTTCCTCATCGGTCAGGTAGCGGTCGGATTGGATCATCAGGTCGATATACTTTTCCACCTGCGCCCATTTCAGGGTGATTTTCTGGTGGTCGGGGTAATGGTCAAATTCCAATCCCTTCCAGTCGTGATTCACAAAGCCCCGGCTTCCGTCCAGAAAATCGTGGGAATGCCCACCGATGCCGTACTCCTTTGCCAACGCCTTGGCACGGAGTTTTCGGTCAGGCTGGGTCTGGTACAGTGCCATAATGCGTTGCTTGCCACCTGCAAACCCAGAACCATGCTTACGCAGTTCGTTCTCGATTTCAGCCTGCGACAAAACAAAAGCGGAGGACGATTTCTCGCTCTCCGCTCGGTTGATGTTCTTAATCTGTTCTGCTTCGGTAGGGATGGCGGCATCCAGAAAACTTAGCTGTAAATCAGCTCCGTCAGAATGATTTCCTCGGTTTGCGCCCGCAGGCTGTTCATGTGCCTCACCCAGCTCATCTGGTTCTTCTCCTTGTCCGGGGCTGGGTTCTGCTTCAGCAGTTCGGTCATCATCTGCTGCATCCGGCTCTCTGCCGTCTGCTCCAGCTCCATCAGATGCGGGTATAGCGTTCCGTTCAGGAGCATCGAGTTGTACAGCACCGGGTGATGCTGCTTCAGATAGTTCCGGCGCATCCTGCCGTACTTGCCCAACGGAATCTTCGGCTGGCTGAGGGTCAGGTTCGGGAGCTGGTAATCCCCGATGGTCGAGTAGGTCACGTTCCTGTTCTTCATATTCATGCTGGCTCCTTTCTACATTGCGGCGACGGATGGTGGTTTTGACGGTACGCTCGATATTCCGCAGCACATCACGGCTGCACTCGCTGACCGCCGTACCCAGTGCATAGACAGCATCCGGGGTCGAAAAATCGTAAATTGCCTGAAAATCGTCCCGGTCAAAATAACCCTCTGGTTCAAAACCGCACCGTTCCAAAATGGTGTACATGATGCTGATTGCGGCGGCACTCTTGAACTGGAGTTCCTGTCCGGCATCATCATAATCCATCAGGAACGACCCGTCAACGATGGCGAGGATGTCTGTGCTGTTGTTGTCCCAGTAGGATTCTGCCAGCTTTCCGGCAATGTCCGCAATCTGCTGGCTGAGCCGTTCATGGTGAATGCCGTATTCCTGCGCCAGCATTTCCGATACCGGCTGGAACAGGTCATCGTTGAGCTGCCACACCTCCGGGTCACGGGAATTGCGGCGCACTCCGGTGTCCGACACATCAAACACATAGTGCAGACGCGGGTATCCGCTGGATTCGTCCAACAGGGCGATGCCCTTGGAGCCACGCCGGACATACCGGTTCATGCGGTTGTTCCAGATGTCGTAATCGGCGCAGGCTGTGGCATCGGGTCGCTGGGCGTAGATCATAAGCTGGTCCGCAAAGGGGTACTTGTACAGCCGGGATGCGGTGGTCAGGTAGTCTGTCCAGCTTTCCCAGTACCGGGTCAAGCCGTTGGCTGTGCGCTGGGCAAGGGCGAGATATTCTTCGGTTTTGCTTGGCATTTTGGCCTCCTTCCGTTTTTGAGCATAAAAATAGCGGGCAACCGTTTTGGAGCTGCCCGCTGGAAAGTGTATTGAGATAAGATTATTTGCTATTGTCCTTTATGTACTTCATAACGCAGCACCCCATCACGATGACAGGAAGCACTGTTCGTAAACCGAGGTCGCCGACCCGCACATTTGCATCAATCACAAGTCCTGCAAACCATGCCGCTAAAGTGAAAACAGTTGCCCAACCGTAACTCATAGAACTGTACTCCTTCATATGTGAATATTCAAAACTCTCTTCTCAGCTTCAGCTTTCATAGCTGCCCGCAAGGAACTTACATTTATTCGACTCGAATGTTTACCGGATTCAGTGTAAGGTTGCCTCCGCCCGCCACCTTATACCATTTGCCTCTTTCGAGTTTGATTCTTTCCGTTACGCCCTGTGTAATATATCCGATTCTATATTTTTCTCCAGTCTCTACATCGGTAAAGACCACCTCAGTATCACAATCACCGCTCACTTTTACAGTTCCCCAAAGTGGCTGTATTTGTTCTGTCTTTATGGTGCCTTCATCGTTTGAAAGGGTGAAAGTATGGCTTCTCTGAATATTGATATAAATCGCCACCAGAAAAACCGTTGCCAGACATAAAGCAAACCTTCTTGTTTTCATCGAAACACCTCCTGCAAATTCGGTTTTATCGAATCATATCACATAAGCGGACTCTTCAAACTTACAGCTCAGTTTCCACCGCAAGCTGCTCCTGCTTTTCTTTTTCGTCAGCGATTTGGACATCAACATCTTCGCGCATCTTTTTCAGAAGTGCAAGGACTCGCTTGATTTGATCCTTGGTGTTTTCCACCCTGCTCTGTGCCTGATTGATGTGATCCAGAACTGCCCAGTCTGCAAAGAGGCCGTCAAAGAAGAAATCCGCAAATTTCAAAAAGCTGTCCACCGTAACCTGAAGGTCTGCGGTGATTTCAACATCGGAAAGTTCAGTTTTGAACCGCCGCAGTTCCACTTGGAGCTGTTCGATTTGTTCCTGTGCATCGTCCAGTTCCTCATACTTGGCAAGATCGGCCATCAAACCGCCGCCCATTACGTCCCATGTACTCCAGCCCTCGGCATTGTCGAGGGTTTCCAGAACTTCATTGACCGTGTGCAAGGCAGTCTTTCCGGCGTTGATGGCTTCCAGCAGCTCCCGTTTTTGGACTTTCAGCGCGGCAATACGGCTTTCGCTTTCCGCAACCTGCTGTGCAGCAGGGTGGGCAGATGCTTTGATGCTTTTGATTTTTTCGGAAAGAGCAGCTTGATACTGCCTTTCGCAATCGGACAGCCGTGCCAACCTATTTTGAATTTGTGCTAAATCAGCATCAACGGAAGAAAGGTCATGGAGAGCCGCATCGTACTTGACACGGGCTGCATAGGCTTCCTGCCGTTCTTTGTCCAGCTTTTCATCCATCTTTCCGATGACCTGATAGAAAAATGCGGCAAGGCTGTGTCCCTCCAGACGGTCCACATCAGCCTGCTCTGCCAGCTTGGATTTTTCCAGCTTTTTCAGGCGGTCAGCAAGCGTATCTCTCTGGGCGGTCAGTTCTTTCTGCTTTGCTTCACAGTTCTTCTTTTCTGCGACCTGCTGCCAAAGCTCTTTCAACGTAGAATCACTCATATGGAATGTCCTTTCCCGGCATTACGTTTCTTCGTTCAGAAGCTGGTTCAAAAAATGCTGCCGATTATTTACAAATGTTTTGGTGATAACGTAGCTGTCCGTATCTTCATACTGACAAGGATGAATCGTGCCATTGTCGAAGCTAAAAATCTCAGCATCAGGCATTCCGAGGAGAATGGGTGAATGTGATACGATAATGAATTGCGCCCCTTCTTGGGCACACCGATAAATGTTGATCAGTAACGTGAGCTGCCGCTGCGGGGATAAAGCGGCTTCCGGCTCGTCAAAAATATAGACTCCATCTGCACCCATGTAGTCCTGCGCAATGGCGAGGAAACTTTCACCGTGTGATTTTTGGTGATAGCCTTTGGAGGGATGATCGTCATCGGAATAGTCGATTTCCTTGGTGGCTACATTATAGAAACTCTCTGCTCGGAGAAAATACCCGAACTTTGGTCTGCGATACCCCTTGGAAATCGTCATAGCCTCACATAGTTCCGAATGGGAGTTGTATGTGGAAAATGAATAGTTCTTCGTTCCACCCTCCGCGTTGAAGCCGTAAGCAACAGCAATTGCTTCCAGAAGCGTAGATTTTCCGCTTCCATTTTCGCCAACAAAGAACGTAATGGGCTTATGGAATGTAAAAGTGTCGATTCCGCTGATGGCAGGAATCTGACGAACATAATTGTATGGGCGAACTCTGTTCCAGTCGATGGTCAGCCCTTGGATAAACAAATCGTTCATACAGCACTCCATACTATATAATGTAAGAAACACTTAGCTCCGCTCAAACCCAAGATAGCGGGTGCCCTGAAAACTCAGTTTTCCGATGTCGCCCTGCACGAGCAGACCATAATCGCTTCCGTCCACTTCAAATTCCATCCGGTCTCCGCTTTCTACCTGAAAGGTCACATAATAGGAAGTGTAGGTGCTGGTTCTATATCCATGTGCACCAGACAAATCCCCAGCGTTTGCAGCGTCGGAATGCGAAATATCAGTTCGCTTTGCTACCACTGCTGCTGGAACAGATAGACGGGGTGAGTGATTGTTTTTGTTCCATGTGCGAAGATTTGAAATCAGCGTAAAAATAAATAGACACATCAATCCGAAAAAGATAAGTGGGAATACTATGCTGAACACAGTGTTAAACCAGCCAAAAAACATATTACTCCTCCAAAATTTCCTCCAGCAGGTCTTTTACATCGTCCAGAAAAGATTCTTCTCCGAGGGTGTTCACCTTGAAGAACACCGCTTGACTGCCGCCCGCTGTAATTGCAGACAGCCGAATCGGGCTATCTCCATTCTGGAACATGGTCAGTGTCAGACTCAGGCGGTTGCCGCCCATCATGCTGTACCGTTCAAACACACGGACACTGCACCGGGCATCGCCCTCTTTGAAATCGCTGCCTGCCTCTAAATCTGCCGACCAACTGCTGTCCGGGATTTCTTGTTCCAGCTTCCGAAGCAGCTTGTCAAAATTCTTGTTTCGGATGGTCTTTTCAAAGATTGCCATAATGGTTCCTCCGTTCTGACAATTAAAAATCGGTCCCTTATTTTTGATACGAGCAGAGCCACAGGAAAATTGCGGAGAAATCGCTTGAAGAGAGGAATTTTGTCTGATTTGATTATAGCATATCTTTTGGAAGAACAAAATACTTTATGTACGCCGCCCGTAGGCGGCAATAATCACCCTCACCGTCGCTATGTATAGAACCGCCTTCAAGCACAAATGGAGCTGCATCATAATAATCTATCCCCATCATGTCGCAAAACAGACCTGCTGCCATATCATCCTTTTCCCAGTCCATATACAAGCCATCATATTCTCCACCCCATGCGTTGAACTTCCAGCTTATTCCACGTATATCTCCTGATGCATTCTTTACGAATGTCGGGCACATATCTCTTGCCCACGCATCATCTGTCTCTATGTTAACAACCCTGACTTTATCGTCTAACATCTGCTCTGCTTCTGTCATATGCTCACTGTCTGTAAGCATATACATATTCTCAGACTGGGCGATATGCCCGGCTATTTCCTTAAACACTCTTTTTGCCGCTGCTGCCTCACCAGGCCATGAACCTGGTCTTACCGGCCATATCATAATAGTGCCATCATGCTTTTCATATTCAGCCGGCATGTAATATCCATCATGTGACGGAGTTGAATTTATAATACTCATCTGTTTTATTCCTTATAATCTTATATAACCCACAGCTGGCATATATGCCATATCTGCTATATTAAAGCCTGCACTTAAAGTCTTCATATCCGAAGCTTTTAATCAGACTTAGTTTTCCATCTTTTAGCACAGCTATAGATGGAAGCGGCATTCCGTTAAATGTATTATTTTTCACCATTGAATATATAGCCATATCCATAAATATAAGTCTGTCGCCCACATTTATCTCATGGTCGAACTCATAATCACCTATAATATCACCCGCAAGGCATGTATATGAAGAAAGTCTGTATACAAAATGTGCATCCTTATGTGCCTCTTGTGTCTTTAATATATCTGCCACTATCTGTGCTCCATATAAAGGCGGCGTGTATGGCATCTCAAGCACATCAGGCATATGACATGCTGCTGAGGCATCTAAAATAAGAGTTTCTATGCCATTATCCACCTTATCAAGCACCTCTGTTACAAGATATCCTGCGTTGAGTGCAACTGCCTCTCCTGGCTCAAGATACACTTTTACATGATATGTATCCTGCACATGTCTCACACAGTCAATAAGCAGCCTCACATCATAATCTTCTCTTGTTATATGATGTCCTCCACCCATATTAATCCACCTGCAGTTATGCATATATTTCCCGAATTTTTCTTCTACTGCATCAAGTGTTGTCTTAAGATCATCTGAATTCTGTTCACACAGCGTATGAAAATGCAATCCATCAACACCTTCAAGAAGCTGCTCATCCTCATCTATGCCTTTGTTAAGTGCCTTAAGTGTAACTCCAAGCCTTGAACCTTCTGAACATGGATCATATATAGCATGCTCACCCTGCGTTGATACTTCCGGGTTGATTCTTAGTCCTATACTCACCCCTGCTTTAACACACTGTTTCTTATACTTTTTAAGCTGGTTTACTGAGTTAAATATAATATGGTCGCATATCTTAACAAGTTCATCCATGTCCTCCTGCTTATATGCTGGTGCAAAAACATGATTCTCTTTATTCATCTCTTCTTTTCCAAGCCTTGCTTCGTACAATCCGCTTGCCGTTGTCCCGCTTATATACTGACCTATAAGCGGATACATGGCATAAGCTGAAAATGCTTTCTGTGCAAGAAGTATATGACAACCAGTTTCTTTTTCCACTCCATTAAGAATCTTTAGATTGTGAATAAGTTTGTTTTCATCTATAACATATGATGGTGTTTTTATATCTTTAAATACTACTGTATCCAATTCATTTCTCCTGGAATTCATATTTTTATCTACTCATTTTTAAGCTGCTCACATTATAAGCTGCTTATATTTTAAGTTTCTTATCTTTTAAGCTTCTCGTATTTTAAACTACTTAACTAATACCGGATTCTCCTCAACAACCCATGGAAGTCCCCATTTGTTAAGAGCTTCCATATATGGATCTGGATCAAACTCCTCAACATTATACACTCCAGGCTTATTCCACTTTCCAGTTACAACCATCATAGCACCTATCATAGCAGGAACACCTGTTGTATATGATATAGCCTGTGATTCTACTTCTTTATAACATTCCTGATGGTCACATACATTATATATGTATATTTTCTTTTCCTTTCCATCCTTTTTACCTGTAAATATACATCCAATATTAGTCTTTCCAACTGTTCTCTCACCAAGACTTGCAGGATCTGGAAGCAGTTCCTTTAAAAGCTGTATAGGTACAACTTCAACATTTCCTACCTTTACTGGATCAGTTCTTAACATACCTACATTTTCAAGGCATTTCATATGTGTA
>ENA-UPWU01000526-UPWU01000526.1-human-gut-metagenome-genome-assembly--contig:-NODE-526-length-17606-cov-6.207998_pt1 | contig 17606 bp, 18 predicted proteins | sample MGYA00250058_ERZ773392 | MGnify/ENA primary metagenome ERZ773392 (study PRJEB29103, sample SAMN06112084) | human gut metagenome | biome: human gut; feature: ankylosing spondylitis patient; material... | reverse complement strand
GACGATCTCTACCGGCCAATAATTCATTTGCAAATTGATATTCAGGTGATAATCGCCATTCCAAGGGGTTTGTACACTATTCGCCCACAATCCCTGCAAATTCAAAGGAAACGAATTTTCCCGCGTACCACTGATCAACAAATACCGGCCGTACTGAAAATACAAAGCGACCAAACCGGGATCTTCTTGTTCCTGAAACCGGGCCAAGCGCTGATCGGTAGGCAAAATATCCTGCGGAGTTCCTAAATCCAATTCCACGCGGTTGTATTTATATCGCCAGGCAGAATCATGCCGCTCCAACAAATAACCATAATCCATATTACCGGCAATCTGCATCAATTTTTCGACCCGCTCCGGGTAATCTGCCGCCCAAAGACTTGTCCCGGCGGACACCAGGACATAAGCCGTCGTCGCTTCTTTGACATGTATACAAGCCGAATCGGCCACTTGCCGGCCATCTGCAGTCCATACTTTCAGCTGCACCATATATTTCGTTCCGGCCTTCCCTTTCCCGTTATCCAATTGTCCTTCCATATAAACCACCCCATCATTAGCATAACAAGTGTAATTTTCAGGTCGGTCGATAGCAACATCAAAATCCAGCATTCCTTTCCGGTCGGCAGTCAACTTCATGATCATCACATCTTCTGTCTGGGAAACGAAATATTCCCGCCGGTATTTCACCTTACCTTTCCGGAAACAGGTCCAAGCCAAAGCTTTGTCCAAAGATAATCCTCTCTCATAAGCGGAATAACCGTGTAAACAAGTCCTTTTGAAATTGCACGGTTGTCCTCAATAAGAAGAATTTTCACAACAAGTCCTCCAAAATGAAATTCGGGCGGATTAAATCAATAATCCGCCCGTCAGCAATGAAAACATACAAAATATTGTGGTATCTGTTGTTACAACTACATTATAACAGAGTGTAAAACTATTGTCAACAAATTTCAACAAAATACAGTCTGTTGGCTGAATATGATGCTCAGATATTGTCATTTCTGATTGTTTCAATAATATTTTGCTTATTAACCTTTGAAATTGAGTATTTCATAATCAGCCATACTGCAACAAATACAACCGCAATGCTAATCAAAATCGCTTTCCACGGGAATACAAAGCTCATAGGAGCACTTCCGATTGAAAATGCGGAGAAGATTGCAAATACACCGAGAACACCGAGAGGAATACCGATAAGCAAAGATTTTATGCCGTACATAAGGCTTTCGAGGCGAATCATACGGTTAAATTCTTTCTTTGTCATACCGATAGATTTCAGCGATGCAAATTCCTTGCTCCTCAACTGCATATTGGTTGAAATCGTATTGAAGATATTCGTCATTCCGATAAGCGAGATAACGCCGATGAAGCCGTAAACGAATATTCCGACAATCAGCATAACGGCATTGAACTGTCTTACGGTTTCTTCATAGTCATAAATGTAAATGCTGTCGTCCGCACCTTCCATAGACTCAATACGGTTTGTAAGCGAAGCGTGGTCTGATGTATTGGCGTAGAGGGTAATATAGCATTCGTGTTCGCCAAGCTGAGGTGAGATTACACCCTGTTCACCGATTATCAATCCCTGACCTAAAATTGTTCCTTCGCCGATTACAGAATCAGCCGACTTTGGAATTTCATCAAACACTGACGAAACCTTTAATTTGCCTGCTATCAGCTCATTTCCGTAAACGATAAACTTTGTCGGAGCGGTTTTGCCGAACAGTTTCATTGGCTTGGAAGAGTTGCCACTCTCACTGTTATCGGGGGTTACCTGAGAATACACAAGTACACCGCCCTTAACCTTGTTGTAATCAAGTTTTAATTCCCTGCAAATCTGAACAAAGGTATCGTGTTCAAACTCAAGAAATTCCACGCTGAATGACTTTGTACCGTCAGCATTGTCATAAAGGAAATTTTCTCCGCATTCGTTAACAGGCACATCTGCCGACACATGACCGTACTGTAAACCGACTGTCAGATAATTTTCAATTTCAGGCATTTTTTCAATTGTCTGAGCCTGCTTTGTATCAATTCCGGAAACCATATAGCTGTAGTCTGTTTTGCCGTAGTAATGCTCTGTATATGTCATTCCATAGTCCATAAATGCCGAAACTGCAATGAACATTGCAACGCTTACAACGATTGAAATAACCGTTGTGCGATACTTTTTCCTACTGCGTTTAAGGCTCTTTGAGGCGATTTCACCGCCTACACCGAAAAGCTTTTTCGTAAGCTTGGATGTGCGGTACGGTTTGTTATTCTTTACCTTGATATCCTTGTTGCCTCTGATTGCAACAAGCGGTGGGATTCTTGACGCACGAAGTGCAATGAAGAATGATGAACAGAATATAGTAACAGCCGAAAGAACGATTGCACAAATAATCGGAATTGTCGGAGTTACAAAGACAAATTTTGCACCGCTCAGCATATCACCGAGAACGCTGTTGAGTATTGTAATAAGAATTGCGTTTACACCGAGTCCGAGAAGTATGCCGAGAGGGATACCGATTAAGCCGAGAATGAAGCCCTCAAAAAGCACATTCCTGCGGATTTGCCTTTTGGTTGCGCCGACTGATGCAAGCATACCGTACATACTCGTTTTCTCGGTAATTGAAATTGCAAAGCTGTTACGGATTACAAACACGCTTGCAAGCATTACTATAATAATGATAATAACGGCAAGGCTGAAAATCACAGTATTTGTTGCCTCATTTGAACCGTAGCCTTTCATACTGAGGAGTATGGAATTGAATTCGTATGCATTTATTCCAGAGGTCTGCTGATCTTCGGGTGAAATTTCATCGCTGATTACATTACTCATATCATCAGCTTTAAAGCCTAAAATATCCGCTGTATTTTGAAGATAATTGCTTTCGCTCTGAGGAGTATAGGCGATATACAGCTTATTCATATGCTTTGTTTTGATTGCCTCGACAGGAGCTTTTTCATCAGACACGGTATATATCATAGAAAAATTTGACGGATCATAGAGTTCGCTCGTTTTCGGTCTTTCAATAATACCCGTTACGGTATAGGTTCTTTTTACCGTGTCAATAATGCTGCACTTATTAAAATCTTTTTGCAACAAATTATGAATGCCTTCCTCATCGGGGACATTGCCGTCTTTGTCGGTAAGAACACCGACATCAAGTGTGATTTTGTCACCGACTTTCACATTTTTTCCGTCCTGTGTTTTAAACGATTTTGTAACAACAGCCTCACCCGAATTTGTGGGGAACTTGCCCTTTATAAGGTCTATCTTAAAACAGTTGCCGTAGGTATTTTCGCTCATGGCAAGAACGCTGTAATCGCAGATTTCGCCGTCAGCATTTTTTGTCCTGGCATATCCGAGCCTTTCTTTATAGAAGGCATTTTCAACATTACGGTTCTGTCGGATTTCATCAATTTTTGCGGTGTCGATAATATCAAGTGCAACATCATAATCGCCCGACCAGGTTTTTTGACCGTCAATCATAGTCTGTCGGCCGCTGAGTGCCATTCCCGAAACTACCGTGATGAGTGCCGCCGAGAGCATAATTCCCACGATTGTAACAATTGTACGCACCTTGTTAAGCCGCAGGTTTTTAAGAGTAAGCTTATTGAGAAGTTTCATAAAATCAAACCTCCTCAACAATTTTGCCGTCGCTGATTGTTATGATTCTGTCTGCCTGTTTTGCAATGTCAAGGTTGTGCGTAATCATTATAACAGTCTGTCCGTAACTCTGATTGCACATTTTGAGAATACTCATAACCTCTTCGCTTGACTTTGAATCAAGGTTGCCTGTCGGTTCATCGGCAAGCACAAGAGACGGATTGTTAATGAGCGCTCTGGCAATAGATGTTCTCTGTTGCTGACCGCCCGAAAGCTGGTTTGGAAGGTGTTTTCTTCTTGCACGCAGTCCGAACGAATCAAGAATCATCTCAAGTCTTTCTCTGTCAACACCTCTGCCGTCAAGGTCACAGGGGAGCGTGATGTTTTCTTCAACAGTCAGAATCGGGATAAGATTGTAGAACTGATAGACAATGCCCACCTGTCTGCGGCGGAATACGGCAAGCTTGTCATCATTCATTTTGCTTATATCGTTGCCGTCAACAAAAATTTTTCCGCTTGTGGGACGGTCGACACCGCCGATAAGGTGAAGAAGAGTTGACTTGCCGCTGCCGCTTGCACCGACAATGGCAACAAATTCGCCCTTTTCAACCGAGAACGAAACATCGTCAACCGCATTGACAAGGTTTTCACCGCTTCCGTAGGTTTTTGTAAGATTTTCAACTTTCAGAATTTCCATAAAATATACCTCCAAATTCATTTTACACCCATATTATAGTGACGCAAAATGACTGTAAAGTGAATCCTACAAACAAATTGTTTTATTGCACCAAATAATGTAGCGGCGAACCGTGTTCGCCAATCGTATCGTGTGCAAACACGAAATGATTAACTATCAATTTTTCTGTTCATCTGTAGGGGCGTTCATCGGACGCCCGCTTTGATGGAATGTTATGTTTATACACATATGTTTTGATATGATGAAAGTAGTGCAATAACTTTCATATAAACAAAAATGCATCAATGCTGTATCGGGCATCAATGCAATTTCTTTATCTAACTATCTTCTCGAATTGAGTGCGGTGGCACACCGCCGACCGTAATTTTCCATTTTCAATTTTCAACTTTCAATTTAAAAGTAACGCTCGGGCGATAATGCTTGAACTATCGCAAACTGTCTTTACGAATTGGGTGTAGCGACACGCTACCTGCAATTTTGGAAATATATTTTGATGAGATTATTCGGCTTGTCGGCAATGCCTATACCTAAAAAATCACCATCATGGGTTTTCATTCTGAAAAGCTGACCGTTTTCGTACCCCGACTTGGCAAGGTATGTTCTGTCGGCACTCAACGCACCGCCGTTTGCAAATCGTTTTGCCTGTGCAGACGATACGGCAAGATAGCCTAAACTCATAAACAGGCTCTCAACGGAACGCAGTTTTTCTTCAACATTTCCGTTTTCGCAAATGCTTTTCAGCTCGTCAAGCGTTATGCATTCATCAAGCGAAAATCCACACGCCGATGTTCTGCGAAGTGCCGTCATAACCGCACCGACACCGAGAACCTTGCCGATGTCATCAATTATCGTGCGTACATAAGTACCCTTTGAACAGGAAATTTCAAGCGTGCCTGTCTGCGTTTTTTCGTCAAAATTCGCAAGCGAAAGAGAATAGACAGTAACCTTTCGGCTCTCACGCTCAACCTCGATTCCCTGTCTTGCAAGGTCATAAAGCCTTTGACCGTTCTTTTGCACGGCAGAGTACATCGGCGGAATCTGCTCAATTTCGCCCGTGAAATTGGGAATTACTCTGTGAAGCTGTTCCTCTGTAACCGAAGATTTGCATTCTCCCGTCACCGTACCCCAGATGTCGAGGGTGTCGGTGGTTTTGCCAAGCTGAAATTCTGCCGTGTATGACTTGTTGTGATTGAGAATCAAATCCTGTGTTTTGGTTGCAGTTCCGAGCAAAACCGGCAGAACGCCCGTTGCGTTCGGATCAAGTGTTCCCGTGTGACCGAGCTTTTTCTGCCCCGTCAGTCTGCGGACAACGGCAATAACATCAAACGAGGTGAATTCCTTCGGCTTGTCAATCAGCAGTACACCGTTAAGATTGCTCATGATAAAAACTTCTCCGCAGCTTTTTCAAGCGTTGTCTTTACGGTTTCAAGGTCGCCCTCAATTGAGCATCCTGCCGCCGCAGGATGACCGCCGCCTCCGAACTGCGAACAGAAATCCGAGGCATTGATATTATTGTTTGTACGAACGGAAATCTTGAAGAATCCGCCCTCTTTTTCACGCATTGTAATTCCGATGAGAACACCCTCAATCTGACGGGGAATAGAGGCAAGTCCCTCCATTTCATCATCACCCGTGTTGAGCTTTTTGAGCATATCAAGCGTTGTGTAAATTATTGCGCACCTGCCGTCTGCACAATAGGTCATTGAGTCATAAACGGCTCTTTCAAGCTGAATTTTGTTTTTCGACTTTGTTTCAAACATCGCCTTGTTTATGTATGCGGTGTTACAGCCAAAGTCCATAAGACTTGCGGCAACACGCATGGTTTCGGCGGTTGTGTTTGTGTATCTGAAACAGCCGGTGTCGGTTGAAATGCCTGTGTAGAGGCAGTCTGCAATGTCCTTTGTAAAGTTGATGTGCATTCTGAGGAACAGCTTGTAGAGAATTTCGCAGTTTGCCGCCGCATATTTGTCAACAAACTTTTCCTTAGCGGTAAATGTGTTTGAACCGTGGTGGTCAATGCACAAATCAACCTTGCCGATATATTTGCCCATATTTGAACCGAGAAGGCTGTCAGCCGCAACATCAACGCTGACAACCGTTTCGGTTGTAAAATCTTCTTCCTCTATGTTTTTCTGAAGATAGGTAAACTTTGACGGAACACCTGTTGTGATAACTCTTGCTTTTTTGCCGATTTGGCGGAGCGCAAGGCAGAGTGCAAATCCGCTGCCGAGGGTGTCGCCGTCAGGATAAGCGTGAGTCAGAATATCATAATTATCGTGTGCCTCAAGAAAACGGGCAACCTCATACAGATTCATCATTTTCTTCCTCGTCTTCCTTAATGTCAAGGCTGTTGAGAATACGGCTGATGTTTGCGCTGTATTCTATGCTGTCTGTTGCGTGGAAAATGAGTTCGGGAACATGACGAAGATGAAGTCTGTGTCCAAGCTCTCGTCTGATAAAGCCCGATGCAGACTTTAAGCCCTTGACAGCCTCTTTGGCTCTGTCAAGACCTTCAATTGCGCTGACCTGTACCGTGCAGTATGAAAGGTCGTTTGTAACCTCAACTCTTACGATAGAGATAAACGCCTGCTGAACCCGTGGGTCTTTTAATTCTCTGAAAATAGCAGTAAGCTCTCTTTTGATGTCCTCTGTTGTTCTTTCAATTCTATGGCTTCCCATGCTATCACATCCTTTTATCTTATTTCCGTAGGGGCGGTGAATTTGTGCCGTTTATAAAATTTGGTTTAACATACAAACTTTAATCTCTGTATTCTTCGATTGTATAAACCTCGAACATATCGCCCTCTTTGAGGTCGTTGAATCTTTCAAGACCGATACCGCATTCGTAGCCTTCATTAACTTCCTTGACAGCGTCCTTAAATCTCTGGAGAGATGCAATTGCGTCATCTGCAATAACGATACCGTCACGGATAACTCTTACGCTTGCGCCACGCTGAATCTTACCGCTCTTAACATATGAACCTGCGATTGTGCCGACTGACTTAATCTTGATAACATTACGGCACTCAGCCATACCGAGAACAACTTCTCTTGTCTTAGGAGCAAGCATACCCTTCATAGCAGATTCGATTTCGTTGATACAATCGTAGATAATGCTGTAAAGACGCATATCAACACCTGAACGCTCTGCATTTTCTGCGGCAACTGCATCGGGACGAACATTGAATCCTACGATGATTGCGTTAGATGCCTCTGCAAGCATTACATCGGACTCGTTGATTGCACCTACTGCGCTGTGAATTACATTTACTCTTACCTCGTCATTTGAAAGCTTTTCAAGTGATTGCTTAACAGCCTCGGCAGAACCCTGTACATCGGCTTTAACGATAATCTGAAGTTCCTTGATTTCACCGAGCTTCATCTGGTCAAAGAGATTGTCAAGAGTAACCTTAGTCTGTGCGTTGAAGATTTCTTCCTTCTTAGCGGCCTTCCTCTGGTCAACAAGCGTTCTTGCAAGACGCTCATCGGAAACTGCGTCAAAGATATCGCCGCCAACCGGAACTTCGTCAAGACCTGTGATTTCAACAGGAACAGAAGGACCTGCCTCGGTAACCCTTTCGCCCTTATCGTTTGTCATAACTCTTACACGACCGACGCATGTGCCTGCGATAATTGTATCGCCCTTGTGAAGTGTACCGTTCTGAACGAGTACGGTTGCGATAGGACCTCTGCCCTTGTCAAGTCTTGCCTCGATAACAGTACCCTTTGCGGCTCTGTCGGGGTTAGCCTTGAGTTCTTTCATCTCTGCAACAAGAGTAACCATTTCAAGAAGATCGTCAAGACCTTCCTTTGTCTTTGCGGAAACAGGAATACACGGTGTATCGCCGCCCCACTCCTCCGGAATAAGTTCATACTCTGTGAGCTGCTGTTTAACATTTTCGGGATTTGCGCCGACCTTATCCATTTTGTTGATGGCAACAATAACAGATACGCCTGCGGCTTTTGCATGGTGGATAGCCTCAACTGTCTGCGGCATGATACCGTCATCGGCGGCTACAACGAGGATTGCGATATCAGTAACCTGAGCACCTCTTGCACGCATTGTTGTGAATGCCTCATGTCCGGGTGTGTCGAGGAATGTAACAGGCTTGCCGTTTACCATAACTCTGTAAGCACCGATATGCTGAGTGATACCGCCTGCCTCGCCTGCTGTTACATTTGCGTGACGGATAGCGTCGAGGATTGAAGTTTTACCGTGGTCAACATGACCCATAACAACAACAACCGGAGCTCTCTCAACGAGATTTGCCTCATCGTCCTCGCTGTCATCAATAATCTGTTCTTCGATTGTAACAACAACCTCTTTTTCAACCTTTGCATGAAATTCCATGGCGATAAGTGACGCTGTGTCAAAGTCGATTGTATCTGTTGCCGTTACCATTGTACCCATAAGGAATGCCTTTTTAACAACCTCGGCAACGGTAGCCTTGAGTCTGAGAGCAAGCTCCGAAACTACGATTTCGTCAGGAATCTGAACTGTAATCGGTTTCTGCTTACGCTCAAGAGCAATACGGTTCAGACGCTCCTGCTCTGTTTCACGCTTCTGTCGTCTGCCCTTTTGACGCTGGGTACGGTTTGTGAATTTCTGCTTTTTAACAATGTTGTCTGTGCTTCTGCCCTTTGAGCTGTCGCTTGCAAGGTCATCATACTTCTGGTTGTAACGCTCAACATCAACATTTGTTGCACGGGTGTCAATTACTCTGCGCTTGCGGGGAGCAGACTCCTCAACGCTCTTTTCCTGAGTAACTTCAACCTTTTCCTGTTTTGATGCAGGCTTTGCATCCTTGTTGTTAGGCTTTTTGTCGTTTTTATCGGTCTTTTTCTTCTGATTGTCAGCCTTTGCATTCTGCTTTGCGGGCTTATCTTCCTGCTGTGGCTTGCTTTCGTTGTCAAGCTTGTTGTTGCGTGCCGCAAAGTATTCGTCAAAGTTTTCAACCTTGTTCTTCTTTGTGATTACATCAAAAATCACATCGAGTTCGCTTTCCTCGAGTGTTGTCATTGTTTTCTTTGTAACACCGCAATGTTTTTCGAGAATCTCAATAATTTCCTTGTTTGAAACTCCGAGATCTGCTGCTGCGTCCTTTACCTTATATTTTATCATACAATTCTCCTCCCGATTCGTTTTCAATAAGCTGTTCAAGCTTATCTGCAAAGCCTTTGTCTTCGGTTGTCATAACTCCGCAGATTTTTCCGAGAGCAAATCCGATTTCCTCTTTGCTTCGGTTCATTGTCAATGTTTTCACATTGCATTCATCAGCGGCTGTCTGCACGCTTTTCTTACTGCTCTTTGAAAAATCATTTGCAAAAATAACAAGCTTTGCCTTGCTTTTTCGTATTGAGTCAATCGTCGTGTCGGCACCTGTAATCAGCTTGCCTGCTCTCTTGCAAATGCCAAGCAGCGACAAAATCCTGTCGTTCATAAAAAATCCTTTCGCCTACTCGCTGTCTGCTGCGGCAAGTTCACTTTGCATCTGCTCATATACTTCATCAGGGATTTTACAGCTTAACGAGCGTTCAAAGCGGCGTGCCTTGCGAGCCTTTTCAAAGCAGGCAAGATTTCTGCACACATATGCGCCTCTGCCTGCCTTGCGACCTGTGAGGTCAAGCGAAATTTCGCCTTTTGCAATGATTTCACCGTTTTCATCTTTGGTGTCGGGTGCTTTGACAACACGGATAAGCTCACGCTTTTCTTTCATCTCTCCGCAACCCGTACATTTACGCAACGGCATTTTTCTTTGCTTCATAAAATCCCTCTCTGTTTAATCTGATTATTCCTCTGTTTCATCCGAAACAACTGTTTCGCCTTCTGTGCTTTCGTCAAGGTCGAGAACATCTTCGGACTTTTCTTCTGTCTTTGGTTCATCGTCCTCATCTTCGCCGTAGAAACCGCTTTCGGGACGGATGTCAATTCTCCAGCCTGTAAGTCTTGCGGCAAGACGGGCATTCTGACCCTTGTTGCCGATAGCAAGTGAAAGCTGACCGTCGGGAACGGTTGCACGGCAGCTCTTTGTTTCTTCATCTGTAATTTCAACCTTGCAAACGCTTGCAGGAGAGAGAGCCGCCGAAATGTACTTTTCGGGATCATCGCTGTAAAGCACGATGTCGATTTTTTCACCGCCGAGTTCTTCAACAATCTTGTTTACACGAGCGCCCTTGTTGCCGATACATGAACCGATTGCGTCAACATCGGGATTTGAGCTGTAAACAGCCATTTTTGTACGGCTGCCTGCCTCACGGGAGATTGACTTTATTTCAACAACGCCGTCATAGATTTCGGGAACTTCCTGTTCAAACAAACGCTTTACAAGACCGGGGTGTGTTCTTGAAATGATTGCGTGAGGACCTCTTTCGTTGTCTTTGACATCTGCAATGTAAACCTTAATGTGGTCGCCTTCTTTAAGGTCGTCATGACCGAGCTGTTCGCTCTTTGGCAGAGTAGCTTCGCTCTTGCCTATTTTGATTGTTGCAACTCCCGACTTAGGATCAATTCTTTCAACGGTTGCCGTAACAATTTCACCGAGCTTGCTCTGAAACTCGATAAGAGTCTGACCTTTTTCGCCCTGACGAATGCCCTGACGAATAACATTTCTTGCAGAAGAAACAGATGTCCAACCGAGGTGCTTGGGATCAATCGGAACTTCAATCTCATCGCCGACAATAAATTTCTTTCTCTTGTTAATCTGCTGAGCCTCCTCAACAGTAACCTCAAAGTTAGGATCAAAAACCTCGTCAACTACTGTTTTGACAAGCTTTGCGTCAAAGCTGTTCTTTTCCGGATCAACCTTGAATACAACATTTTCATTACCGCCGTAGTAGTTCTTGCAGGCAACGGAAATTGCCTTTTCAATGTTTTGAAGCATATAGTCCATAGGAATGCCCTTTTCCTTTTCAAATGTTCTCAATGCCTCAAATAAATCTTTGTTAGTCATTTTCCAAATCATCCTTTTCTTATTTTTCGGTTATATACAAATTGTTATGCTTTTATGTGTATCCGTAGTGTTCAAACTGCAATTTTTAATCAAAATCGTCAAGCTTAATCCATGCGGCGTCCTTTTTGCTGATTGTGATTTCATTCTCACCGCTGTGATCCTCAATTGTGACCTTACCGTCGGAATAATCCTTTAAAACCCCTTTGAATTCTCTGCCTATGCCGTCAATGGGGCGGAGCATCTTAACCATAATATCCGCACCGATGAACTGCATAAAATGTTCGTCACGGATAAGCTCACGCTCAATTCCGGGAGAGCAGACCTCAAGACAGTACGCCTCCTCAATCGGATCAAGCTCATCAAGAGGACCGTTGATTGCACGGGAAACATTTTCGCAATCGTTAATGTCAATGCCTTCGGGCTTGTCAATGTAAACACGCAGGAAACGGTCTGCGCCTTCCTTGACATAACGCACATCCCAAAGTGAAAGTCCGAAGCCTTCAACAATCGGCTGACAAAGCTCCCATACTTTTGATACGGTTACACCGCCTTTGCTTTTTGCCATAAATTCACTGCCTTCCTGTCTGCAAAAATACCCTGTGCGAAATATTGCAGACAGATAAACCGCACCGAGGAACAAAGTGAAAACTAATAAATAAGGAGCGGGTTTGTTGCCCACTCCTTTAGCTTTCATTATTTACAAGAAAATTATAGCACCAAAACGGCTTATAATCAAGTGTTTTTCAAATCTTTTCGTATTTTTTACAAAAAAGTTTAAAAAAACATTTGAAATCACCGTGCAAATGTGTTATTATATTTCGTGGACACTTTACATCACGATGTTTTTGTGATATAATCACCGTGGTTTTGCGACCGTGTAAAAAAAGTAAAATTAATTTTGATTTTGTTATTGTTGGATTTTTACTGTTTTTTATATCAATGATTTGGCTGTTAATGTCCAAAATTTTGCTAGATTAACATTATAAAGGTTGCAACCTTACAATTAAATATGCTGATATAGCTCAGTAGGCAGAGTGCGTCCTTGGTAAGGACGAGGTCACGGGTTCGAATCCCGTTATCAGCTCCATAAAAGGGTATTGGTTAAAAAGACCGATACCTTTTTATTGTTGTTTAGAAAACAATACCGTTACCAAATCCAAACTGATTAATATTATTCTTGTACAATCTATCTTGATATGCTACAATAAAGTTGTAAAGAATGGTTGCGAATTAGTTGCGAATAAATACACAAATCAAACACACCATAGACAGAGGAGGTGACAAGCTTGCCTGAATTAAATATCGAAGCATTACAAAAGTTATGTGACGATAAATCTGTCATATGGTCTGTGCACGCTCTGAAACGGTTACAGGAACGAGGAATATACCGTGATGATGTATTCAATGCAATACATACGGGCAAAATAATAGAACAATATCCCGACAGCTATCCATATCCCGCTTGCCTTGTTTTAGGTGTAAGTACAAACAATGAATATTTGCATATTGTGGCAGGTTGCAACGGAAATGTTGTTTGTATAGTAACTGCCTATTTTCCCGATTCAGATAAATTTGAAAGTGATTCACAAACCCGAAAGGAGAAATAACAATGACTTGTTTTTATTGCAAAGGTGATTTGAAGCCAAGTACAACAACACATTTTGTTGATCTTAAAAAGTGCATTGTAATTATAAAGAATGTTCCGTGTTTGGAATGTTCAAAATGCGGTGAAACCGTTTTTACCGATGAAGTGGCAAAAAGACTTGATGACATTGTAAAAACCGTAAGCAGTCTTATGACCGAAATAGCGGTTGTTGAATATACATCTGACAAAGTAGCATAATTCCACAAGGCAAGCTCTGAAATATGGGCTTGTCTTTTCTTTTGCCTGTGGGGTTCTGCTATGCCGCTGCCTACGCTTGCATATACTGCAATTGCGTTGCGGTCATACTGATTATCGCTTTCCCCTTTCCTTATCCTGTGACTATATTATACTACAATGTTTAAGCGTATAATTTGTGCATATTGGTACTTGTTAAGTGTAAAGAGGTATGCTATAATAATATTTGTAAAGGAACGGTGGCGGCTGTTTCGACTCCCTTGCGAAAGGGGGTGTATTCCAATGGCAGAGATTACATACTTGTTTGTTCTCGCAATTGTTTTCGTGGCTTTTAATGAAGTCATTAAGAATATAAAGAAATAACCGCCCTGTAGTCGCAATACAGAGCGGTTTTTAATAAAAAATACGCAAATGCGAAACAGCTAAAGCCGTTCCTTTTCACCTATATTATACAACAACAATAATTTGATGTCAATAGATTTTAGGCGGTGAAGAAATGGCAGAAAATAAGAACAGCAGGGCGAGAATTGAGGCAAACAACCGATATAACGCTAAAGCATATGACCGTATCAATGTTGCGGTGCCGAAAGGTCGAAAGGATATTATCAAAGCCCACGCAGAAAAGAACGGCGAAAGCGTGAACGGCTTTGTTAATCGTGCTATTAATGAAACAATGCAGCGTGACGGTGAGTAATTCCACAAGGCAAGCTCTGAAATATTGGTTTGTCTTGTTTTGTTTTAGTTGACAGGTTTCTTAACGGATTTAATTTCCCAAAACAGCCAAATGAAAGTATTTTTGAAATTATGTAAAATATACTTGACAATAAGTAACTTTTAATGTACTATAATGGTACAGAAAGCTTTTTGTACGCATTGTGGATTTTTTAAAAGTATTCACATCTAAACACATAAAAATTTTTAATATTATTTGCGGATTATCGGTTGGACGAATAAATCTGCAAATTGGCTGATTTATTTGGGAGATGTTATTATGGGAGAAAAATACTATTGGGTGCTTGGTTTTTGTTGCGGTTTTATCGCCGTAGTTATTGTGACGCTAATTATCGCAAACATTAAAAAGAAAAAGAACACTTACACAGAATACGATGAACGACAGATTCTTGCACGGGGCAAGGCTTATAAATCGGCATTTTTGGTGCTTGTCGGGTACATAATTGCCTGCGCTTTAGTTAATGTTTTGGAGATTAATTGGGCTGAACTCAGCGTTCAAATGTTCATAGGACTGTTTCTTTCAACCGCCGTATTCGTCGGAGTAAGCATTTTCAATGACGCATATTTCACATCGAATAAAAGCAGAAAGAGTCTTTTAGGTCCTTTGGCATTTGTTGTGGGAGCAGAATGTTTTGGAATTGATTTCGGCAACAAAACCTTTGTTACAAACGGAATAGCAAATCTTGACATTATTCCTATCATTACAATGATTTGGGCAATAAGTATTTTTGTGATGGTTGTCATCAAAACAATAATTGACAAAAAGGCAGTTGAAGAATGAAGAATTTAAGATTAAAAAGCGCCCGTGCCGCAAAGGATTTGTCACAGCAACAGCTTGCGGAACTTGTAAAGGTGTCAAGACAGACAATAAGCGCAATTGAAAAGGGCGACTACAACCCCACAATTAACCTTTGCATAGCAATATGTAAAGCGCTTGACAAAACCCTTGACGAATTGTTTTGGGAAGAATAAGCAAATTTTAACGGCAATCGGTGATTTATTTCTCGGTTGCCGTTTTTATTTTTACCTTTTCAATAGCAAACGAAAAATTTCTACGGTAAATTATACAATTTGGGAGAATTGTAAAAATTAACGAAAAATGCTTGAAAAATGTCGGGTTAAGCCGTATAATATAGGTGTTTGAGGATTTCGGACTCATACAATTTATTGAAAGGAGAAGTACACATGATTTATTCAAAAGAAGTTGAAAATATGTGCACTGTAGCAAAGGGACCTAAGCACGGTCCTGCACCTATTCCCGAAGAGGGCAAATGGGTAAAATCTTATGACATTAAAGACATTTCAGGTCTTTCACACGGCATTGGCTGGTGTGCTCCTCAGCAGGGTGCCTGCAAGCTTACACTTAATGTTAAAGACGGTATCGTTGAAGAGGCTCTTGTTGAAACAATCGGTTGTTCGGGTATGACTCACTCTGCAGCTATGGCAGCAGAAATTCTTCCTAACAAAACACTCCTTGAGTGCCTTAACACAGACCTTGTTTGTGACGCTATCAACACAGCTATGAAGAACATCTTCGAGCAGCTCGTTTACGGCAGAAGCCAGACAGCTTTCTCAGAGGGCGGTCTTCCAATCGGCGCAGGTATGGAGGATCTCGGTAAGGGCCTTCGCAGCCAGGTTGGTACAATGTACAGCACAAACGCTAAGGGCGTTCGTTACATGGAAATGGCTGAAGGCTATGTTCTCAAGACAGCACTTGACGAGAACGATGAAGTTATCGGCTATCAGTTCGTAAAGCTCGGCAAAATGCTCGAGGACATTCGTCACGGCGTTGAGCCAAACGAAGCATACAAGAACAACATCGGTCAGTACGGTCGTTTTGACGGCGCAGCTAAGTACATTGACCCTCGTGAAGAATAATTCGGTAAGGAGGACACCATAATGGCAGTAACATTTGAAGGTATGGAAAGAAGAATGCCTAAAATTGAGAAGTGCCTTGCCGAATACGGTATTGCAAATCTTGAAGAGGCAAGAAAAATTTGTAACGATCTCGGTTTTGATCCCTACGACATCGTAAAGGGCGTTCAGCCGATCGCATTTGAAAACGCAGGCTGGGCTTACACACTCGGTTGTGCAGTTGCAGTTAAGAAGGGCGCAAAGACTGCTTCAGAGGCAGCAGAAGCTATCGGTATCGGTCTTGAGGCTTTCTGTATCCCCGGTTCGGTAGCAGAGCAGAGAAACGTCGGCCGCGGTCACGGTAACCTCGGCGCAATGCTCCTCAGAGATGAAACAAAGTGCTTTGCATTCCTCGCAGGTCACGAAAGCTTTGCAGCAGCAGAGGGTGCTATCGGTATCGCTCGTAACGCTAACAAAGCAAGAAAAGAGCCGCTCCGTGTTATCCTTAACGGTCTTGGCAAGGACGCTGCTTACATTATTTCAAGAATCAACGGCTTTACATATGTAAAGACTCAGTTTGACTATTTCACATCAGAGCTTAAAATCGTTGAAGAGAGAGCTTTCTCAGACGGTGAAAGAGCTGCAGTTCGCTGCTACGGCGCTGACGATGTTCGTGAAGGTGTTGCAATCATGCAGCATGAAAATGTAGGTGTATCTATCACAGGTAACTCTACTAACCCGACTCGTTTCCAGCACCTCGTTGCAGGTACATACAAGAAGTGGGCAAATGAGAACGGCGTTAAGTATTTCTCGGTTGCATCAGGCGGCGGTACAGGCCGTACACTTCACCCCGATAACATGGGTGCAGGTCCTGCATCATACGGTCTTACAGACTCAATGGGCAGAATGCACGGTGACGCTCAGTTCGCAGGTTCATCTTCTGTTCCTGCTCATGTTGAAATGATGGGCTCTGCTGGTCTTACTTCTGGCATCCTGCTTTTCCTGCAAAACAGATTCGGAGAAGAAAAAGTTTGTTATTGGCGTCTCGCAGTGTACGCTTGAAGGTTCTTGGCGTAAATCGATGTTGCTGGATATGAAGGTGCAGGCCTCCGAATATCCGGGCGTCTCCCTGTTAGTCGAGGATGCAGCGGACAGTAGTTTGTTGCAGGTGGAGCAGATACGCAGCCTGATAAAACGTAAGGTCGATCTATTGATTATCTCCGCCAATGAATCGGAACCTGTCACTCCTATTGCGATCGAGGCCTACCGTGCCGGCATTCCGACTATCCTGGTAGACCGGAAGATCAGTTCGGACGAATATACGACTTATATCGGTGGTAACAATTACGAGATCGGTCGCCAGGCCGGCTTTTTCGTGAGCCGACAGGTGAAAGAGAAATATCCTACCGTATTGGAAGTATGGGGCTTGTCCGGTTCTTCTCCGGCGCTGGATCGCCATCGCGGTTTTATGGAGGTTTTGAACTCCCGCATCAAGGTGAAGGAAATATTCGGGAAATGGAAGCCGGAAACGGTGGAGAAGGAGATAGCGGAAATGGATTCGCTGGAGGAGGTGGATGTTGTGTTTGCCCATAATGATGTGATGGCAATGGCTGCCCGCAGGGCAATCGAAAGGATGCATCCCGGATTGGCGGACAGGATTAGCTTTGTGGGGATCGATGCCGTTTCGGGACGGGGATCGGGGCTGGAAGCCGTCATGCACGGAGAGTTGGCCGCTTCGGTCTTGTATCCGACGGGTGGGTGCCTTGCTATCCGTGTACTATTGGAGCTGGGATTCCGACCTCTGTCAGCGAAATGTCTCGGAATTCAAGGGCATTTGGTACTATGACGGCGATCTCTCGGCTGAGACCTATATCGTCATCGACGGTAATGGAAACTGGAGCTATTACCACCGCGCTCCGGGCGCGGAGCCTGTGAAACTGG
>ENA-UPWU01000510-UPWU01000510.1-human-gut-metagenome-genome-assembly--contig:-NODE-510-length-17868-cov-5.767129_pt1 | contig 17868 bp, 15 predicted proteins | sample MGYA00250058_ERZ773392 | MGnify/ENA primary metagenome ERZ773392 (study PRJEB29103, sample SAMN06112084) | human gut metagenome | biome: human gut; feature: ankylosing spondylitis patient; material... | reverse complement strand
TTTGAAAAGGAGGTTTAACATGGAAGAGATAGAGATTGTTTACCGTAAAATCTCGGATTTAACTCTGTTGGATGATACCCCAGCGTGGACATCATCGTCAACGCCATCCCGCCCATCGGGCAGCAGCACTCCAACCAGAGCCTGACCCAGACCCAGGTGGACGAGTACAACAAAGCGCTCGTCGAAATGTGCCAGGAGAAGGACTGGAAGTTCCTGAACAGCGCCGAGGTGCTGAAGGATTCCGTCACCGGCTACGCCAAGAGCGGCTATGTGGAGACGAGCGACGGCATCCATCTGACCCGCACGGCGATGGACGCGCTGTTCAACTACATCCGCACCCACAGCTACATTACCGAGGATGACCGCCCCGCGCTGACGACGATCCCGAAGCACACCGGCGACAAGGACGCCGTGGTCTACACGGTGCCGGTGGTCAGCTCCTCCAGCACCGCCACGGCGACGGCCACGCCCGAGCCGACGGAGGAGCCCGCCGACAGCGAGAGCACGAGTGACAGCTATGTGGAGACCACGCCGACGCCGACCCCCGAGGTCACGGCCACCCCGTCCCCGACGCCCGAGGTGACACCAACTCCCCCGGAGTCAACTGAGCCGACACCAACTCCCCCGGAGTCAACAGAGCCGACACCGACACCCCCCGAGCCGACCGCGGAGCCGACACCCACGCCCCCGGAGACCACCTCCGATGCAGATGTTCCCGCCGGGAATGACGGAACTCAACCTACATAAAACACCGACCCCCGCAGCACCTAACGCTGCGGGGGTCTTTTTCTTATGCTTTTTTGCCGAGCAGCTCGGTGCGGATATACCGGAAGCAGGCATCCTCGCCCTCGTCGCGCAGGATCAGCAGGCAGGTCTCCAGCTCCTTGCGGGTCTCGGGGTGCAGGATGTAGTGGTCCCTGCTGCGGTCATAGTACTCCCACGCTGCTGCGTCGGTGTACTTGTCGCCCTTATAGTTCTTGCTGGCGGCAATGCGGTCACAGACCATCTCGGCCACGTAGCGGGCGGGCATCCGCATACCGGCCATGGCGTGGTCGCCGTCCGGCGCGTAGTCGATCCAGTATTCCAGATGGTGCTTGTTGCGGCCCTTATGGTGCAGCCAGGCGGCGCTGTAGCCCTCGGCCTGGCGCTGGGCGTTGTTGGGGCTGCACGTCCCCTGCCAGTATTTGGCCCCGGCCCAGAACTCCACGGGGGCCAGCTTGCTTAAATCGTGGGTCAGGCCCTGCCAGTACAGCCCGCAGCGGAAGCAGTTTTTCATCACCAGCATCTTGTGATGGCGGATCGTTTTGTAGTGTTTAATGGGATGCCACAAGGTCTTTTTTCCTCCCCGGGATCATGAGTTTTGCCAGCACCGGCAGCAGCATACAGCTGATCGGCACAAACGCAAAGTGCCATAGCATCGGTACAAGGTGGGTATGGATCGCAGCGTGCGCCTTGGACAGCACCATCCAGGACGCCGGGGCCGCCAGCCCCAGCCCCCAGACGATGCACGGCGGCACCAGCTGCGCCGCCGTGCCGCGGCGCAGGCAGACAACAACGCTCACCGCGCCGACCAGCAGCGCAAACAGCAGCAGCTGCCATGCCGTGACGCTGACGGGCCCGAGCTGCAAAAGCGGCTCCGTACTCTCACGGAAATACTGCGCGAGCACCTGCGGCACGTTCACGTCCCGCACCACGCCGTCCGTCAGGCTGACGCGGTCCGTGACGGCCCGGGTCATGTTCTGCCAGGCGTCCGCCGCGCTGCCGAAGCAGAGCCATTCCTGTGCGAACCAGAGCGCCAGCGCCGCAGTCACACCGCCCAGCGCCGAGACCCCCGCCCCGACGGTGCGGCCCAGCCAGACGAGCGCGCCGTGCGGGTCGCGCCGCACAAAATACGCCTTGGCAGCCGCGTAGCAGAGCGGGATCTCACACAGGATCAAAAATGTTGTGATAAATTCAAACCCGCACATGCAGCGCACCATGCAGACGGCAGCCACCAGCGGCCAGCACCCGCGGGGCGTTTTGCCGCGCACGCGGGTGCAATGGCAGAGCCAAAGCGCCGCCAGCAGCGGCAGCAGCCAGGTCCAGAGGCACCAGTACAGGTCCTTCATGCCGCGCTGCAGCCAGGGGGCCAGCAGCACCGACGCAAACCCGAACGCTGCCGCCAGCGGGCCGAATTCTTCCCACACGGCCAGCGCCACAAGCAGCTCCGCCGCGTAGAACAGCGTGCTGTTCAGCCAGTAGAGGGCGGTCTCCCGCGCCAGACCGTCGGGCAGCCGGTGCCGCAGCAGACGGTTGACCCTGCCGAACAGCCAGCCCTGCAAGCCCGACTGGTGGGTGTAGGGGTGGAACGCCGCCGCGTCGGTGGGGGTGTCGTCCCGGAACAGTGCGCGGTTCGTGTCGTCGCTCCAATCGTCGGTGTAGACACCCAGAAAGCCGCCGGGGGCGTACTGCCCCTGCTCCATCTGGTGGATGCGGCCATAGACGAGCGTCTGGGAGCCTGTATCCCACACGCCGGTCAGGTAGGCGCTGGCATTGTGCCGCACCGTGGTCAGCAGCGCGGCCAGCGCCAGCACTGCCAGCAGGGTCGCCGCGCCGCGCAGGGGTGCGGGCAGCATCTGCCATATTCCTTTTGCTTTTGTCAATGTTATCGATCCCATTTGTCGCACAGCGCAGCGATCTGGCTGGCAAATTTTGCAAGGTCCTTGTTGGCCCCGCCCCGGTTGTGACGGATGACCTCCAGCAGGCGCTGGCCCATGTTGGCCAGACGGTCATAGGCCGCGCTGGTGCGCACGGTCTCGGCGGATTTCGTCTTGATGATCTTCCGGGTGTTGCCGACCTCGGCGCAGGCGACGCGGCCCTCGGCGGCGATCCAGATCGAGCCGTTGTAGGGAGCGTCGGCCTCGTAGCCCTCCTCCTTCAGATGGTTGGCCCAGTGCTCGGCGACGGCATCCTCGCCGTGGTTGACAAAGACGAACTTCGGCTTTTCGTCAAAGGCGCGGAGCCAGGCTTCCAGCCCGTCCTTGTCGGCGTGACCCGAAAGCCCGCCCAGCTGCGCAATGCGGGCCCTGACCTGCACCGGCTCGCCAAAGAGCTTGACCTCCTGCGCACCGTTGACCAGCGCGTTGCCTAAGGTGCCGGGGCTTTGGTAGCCGACGAACAGCACCGTACACTCAGGCCGCCAGAGGTTATATTTTAAGTGGTGGCGGATGCGGCCCGCGTCGCACATGCCGGCGGCGGAGATGATGACCTTGGGCGTCGGGTCGCCGTTGATGGCCATGGCCATGACCATTTCAGGCGAGGCGAGGAAGGCGTTGGTGAGCGGGTTGCCGTCGTTGCGGCCGGCGAAGTTGCGGTTGAAGGACTCGATGATGGAGTTGGGCGTCTTGTCGCCCTTGAGGTTGCCGATCGTGCGCTTCCACTGGCCGATGCAGGGACCGCAGGCGGTGGCGAGGACGGTGGCGTGGAGTTTTTCGAAGACCTCGAGGACGCCGTCGAGCTTGAGCGTGTCGTAGATGCGGGTGGAGCCGGGAACGACAATCAGCGGGGTCTTGATCTCGACGGCGTTTTCGGGTGCCTGACGGGCAATGGAGGCGGCGCGGGTGATGTCCTCGTAGGAGGAGTTCGTGCAGGAGCCGATCAGGGCGACCTGAAGCTGCTGCGGATAGCCCTTGGCCTTGACCGTTTCGGCGACCTTCGAGATCGGCATGGCGGCGTCGGGCGAGCGCGGACCGTTGATGTGCGGTTCGAGTTCGGAGAGGTTGATCTCGACGACGCGGTCGTAGTACTTGGCCGGGTCGGCATAGACTTCCTTGTCGGCGGCGAGGTCGACCTTGGCGGCGAGGTCGGCAACGGCCTGACGGCCCGTGGCGGCGAGGTAGCGGGCCATGGAGTCGTCGTAGGCGAAGACGGAGGTCGTGGCGCTCATTTCAGCACCCATGTTGCCGATCGTGGCCTTGCCGGAGGCGGAGAGTGTGGCGGCGCCTTCGCCGAAGAACTCGACGATGCAGTACGTGGCGCCCTTGGTGCTGAGCATGCCGGTGAGCTTGAGGATCACGTCCTTGGCGGAGGCCCAGCCCTGAAGCTGGCCGGTGAGTTTGACGCCGATGATCTTCGGCATCTTGAGCTCCCATTCCATGCCCATGAGGGCGTCGACGAGGTCGGCACCGCCCACGCCGATGGCGAGCATGCCCATGCCGCAGGCCGTCGGGGTGTGGGAGTCGGTCACAAGCATCATGCAACCCGGGAAGTTGTAGTTTTCCATGAAGACCTGATGGCAGATGCCGGAGCCGGCAGGCCAGAAGTCAAAGCCGTAGCGGCGGGAGACGTCACGCAGGAACTCGTACGTTTCGACGTTGCCCTTTTCGGCGACCTTGAGGTCGGGAATGGCGCCGACGTTGGCCTGAACGAGGTGGTCGCAGACGAGCGCTGCGGGCAGGGCGATGCGTTCCTTGCCCGAGGAGAGGAACTGAATGATGGCCAATCTTGGTCGGTTCATCGGGAGGAGCGGCGCGCTGCTTCTCCTGTTTGCGCTGCTCTTCCTGCCGTCGGCGCGGGCGGAGGAAGGGGAGAATCTGCCGAAAATAATCATCGGCAGCGACGAATATCAGCCGTACAGCTACTACAACGTGGATGGCGCGCCGCAGGGCGTGGACGTTGAAATGGCGCGCGAGGCTTTCCGGCGCATGGGCTACGAGCCTGTCTTCCGCCATGTGGCGTGGGAGGATAAGGACGAAGCGCTGGCAGACGGCACGGTGGACTGCCTGTGGAGCGGGTTCATGATGAACGGCTGCGAGGACAAGTACACATGGGCGCGACTCAACCTGTTCAGCCGTCTGATGGCGGTGGTGCGCGCGGACAGCGCCTATGCGGATTTGGCTGATCTGGCGGGCTGCCGCGCGGCGGTGCAGGTGACGAGCTGGGCGGAATATCTGCTGATTCGGCAGGATCAGCCGGGCATCCCGAAGGTCAAGGCGGTGTACAGCTTCTCGTCGATGGAGGAGGTGTTCGCCGTTATGCGCAAGGGCTACGCGGACACGATTGTCGGGCATGAGTGCGTGCTGAACATCTTCCTTGCGGAGAATGAAGGACGCTACCGAATGCTGGAAACCCCGCTGGGCACGGCGGAACTCGGCGTCGCGTTCCAGAAGGGGACGCACGAGGAACTGGCGCGGCAGCTGGAGCAGACGCTGACCGAAATGGCGGCGGACGGCACGGTGGCGAAGATTCTGACGACATACGGCATCAACGGCATCGTCCGCATGGGAGGAAGCGAAAGCAAATGAAACGGAAAACCTCTCATAAGCGGCACGGCTTCATCAGCATGTTCTGGATGCCGCTGACACTGTATCTGGTGCTGCTTGTCACAGCCTTTATCGTGCTGACGTGGCATGATACGCGCAATGTCTGGGAGGCAATGGATGAAACGCTTGACTTTGCGGTGGCGCGGCTTGAACAGTATTCCAACGTCATGTCGAACGACCGCGCCATGAGCGAAATCCGCCTGCTGGACAAAACGGCGGAACTTAGTTCCCGCATCGCAGAAGCGGGGCTGATAACAAACGAACAGCTTGACCAGTACGCTTATGCGCAGCGGCTGACGGGCATCGTCATCCTCGATGCGGACATGAACACCGTCGCCCAAACGACAATCGACGGCGACACGGCGGCGGCGCTGCATTCAATGCTGCAAAAGCCGACGGTGCGGGAGATTGTGGATTACCCCGTGAAGGCGTACATGACGCGGACGCAGGTGGGCGACCGCCTGGTGGATTTTGCCGCCGTCGCGCGCGAGGACGCGCGGGGGCTTGTTGTGGCGTACGCCGAGCGCGAGGAAGAGGACGAGAGCGACATGAAGCTGGAGACGCTCTTCAGCGGCTTCACGTTTGAAATGGACGGCGCGGTCACCGTGTCGGACGGCAGAACCATCATTGCCTCCAGCAGCGCCGAAATCATGGGGGGCGACGTAAAGGAAATCGAGGGGGGGCGCATCCCCCATGCGCAGTGGGACGAATCGGGGCGGCTGCACATTGCTGACGGGCTGAAGGCGTGGTCGGGCAAGCGCACGGCGTTTGAGAACTACTCGGTGTACGCCATGTTCCCGGATCGTGCCGTCTACAATTCCCGCAACACCATTATTCTCTACGGCACGCTGATTTACATGGCAATCTGGCTTTGCTTCGCGTGGCTGCGCGCCCAGCAGTCCCGCCGCGCACTGGAGAGGAACAGCGAGCAGGCGCGGATTATCAGCGCCATCAGCGAAATCTACTGCTTCACGTTCCTTGTTAACGTCCAGCGCGGCACGGTGCGCATCATCAAGCACCCGGTGGAGAAGCTGATGAAAATGGACTGCACATGGAGCATGAACGAAGTGGTGCAGATGCAGGCGGCTCAAAACGTTGCGCCGGATTTCCGCGAGGCGTTCATCAGCTACTGCGACCTGACGACCTTGGCGCAGCGCTTGAAGGAAAACCCGAACCTGACGCTGGAGTTCCGCGACCCGAAGGAAAAGGTGTACCTGATGACGGCGCTGCCGCAGAACTACGACCGCCGCGGCAGGCTCGAATCGGTGCTGATGGTGACGCAGGACGTGACGGCGGAGAAGGAACGCGAACGCGACTATCAGCTGCAATTGAAAAAGACGGCGGAGGACGCCGAGCGCGCCAACATCGTCAAAACGGACTTCCTGCGCCGCATGAGCCACGATATCCGCACGCCGATTAACGGCATCCGCGGCATGGTGGAAATCAGCCGCCGATACGCGGGCGACGAAGCGAAGCAGGAGGAGTGCCGCAAGAAAATTATGACCGCATCAGGCTTCCTGCTGGATTTGGTCAACGATGTGCTGAACATGAACAAGCTCGAATCCGGCGTGGTGACGCTGGAAGAGAAGCCGTTCAACCTGCGCCGGATGGTCAGCGAAATTGTGACGATGGTGGAGGGGCAGGCGTGGCACGAAAACGTGCAGGTTTCCTGCAAGACGCTGGCGTGGAATCACGAAAACCTGATTGGCTCGCCGATGCACCTGCATCAGGTGCTGCAAAACGTTGTCGGCAATGCGGTCAAGTACAACTGCCCCGGCGGCAGCGTGACCATCTCCTGCGAGGAGAAAAGCTTTGACGGCACGACGGCGACGTTCCTTTTCACCTGTGCCGACACGGGACGCGGCATGAGCGCGGCGTTCCAGCAGCACGCGTTTGAGGCGTTCGCGCAGGAGGAATCCGGCGCGCGCACGGCCTACAAGGGCACGGGGCTGGGGCTGCCGATTGCCAAGGAACTTGTCGAGCAGATGGGCGGCGAAATCCACTTTGAGAGCGAACTGGGCGTCGGCACAACGTTCTACATCACCCTGCCGTTCCGCGTAGATCCGAATCCGCCGGAAGCAGAATCCGCCAAGCCGGAGCAGGCGGCGTCCATCAAGGGCGCGCACATACTGCTGGTGGAGGATAACGAGCTGAACATGGAAATCAGCCAGTACATACTGGAGGGCGCGGGCGCGATTGTCGCTCAGGCGTGGAACGGGCAGGAGGCGGTTCGCCGCTTTTCCGAAAGCGAACCGGGTACGTTTGACTGCATCCTGATGGACGTGATGATGCCGCTGATGGATGGACTGGAAGCAACGCGGACGATTCGCGCGATGCAGCGCCCGGATGCGGCGACCATCCCGATTGTAGCAATGACCGCGAATACCTTCTCCGAGGACGAACAGCGCAGCCGGGCAGCGGGCATGAACCTGTTCCTGAACAAGCCGATTGACGCGCAGAAGATGCTCAGCACCGTTGCACAGTGCCTAAAAATACGGCAACAAGACAACTGAATATCGGCAGCGGCATACTTGTGAAAACCTTGACAAGTACAGAAACGCGGTGTACAATAGAGCCATGATCGGCGCGATTCTGAAAGGAATTCCGAAAATACAGGACGCGCGAAAGGAAGGGTTTGTTTTATGAAGAAGCTGCTTGCGCTGGGTTCTGCGCTTGTGCTGGCTGTCTCGGCGATGCCGGCAGTGCTGGCGGAAGATACGGATGCGTTCACCTCTGCGTCTGTGTCGAGCTACTATGGGGATTTCGCCCTGACCGGCGATGAGCTGATGAACGCCATCAACTCCTTCTCCGGCACGTACCTCGTGTGCACCACCAACCCCGACGGCACGGCGAACGCGGGCGTGTTCATCTTCGCGTGCGTGAAGAACGAGGACAAGTACTACATCCAGATGGGTCTGGCGGAGAACCAGACGAAGCAGAACCTGCTCCGCACGGGCGAAGCGCTGGCGGTCTACGCCGCGAACCCCTCCACCGAGGAAGGCGCAAAGCCCTACATCACCGCCGGTGCGCGCATGGTGCTCAAGCAGGTGACGGACGAGGAGCTGCTCAAGGTGCTCAACACCAAGAACAGCGAAACGGCGCTTTTCTTTGAAATCACTGACCTGCTGCCGCTGGGCTGATTCATGGCTGCATTCGCATCCGCTTCCGCGCTGGGAGCGGGTGCTTTTTTGTCCCCTGAAATTCAAAACACTCAAAATCCATAGGAATTTGCATATTCCTCTTGACAAGCATGGGAATCGGGAGTAAAATCCTATTGCGGAAGTAGGTTATAACCCACCGCACAAGAATGATCTATCAATCAGCCAGAGAAAGGGCTTTTGCAATATGAAACACGCTGAATTGCTGTCCGTCCGCGACCTGCACGTTCAGGTGGGCGAAAAGGAAATCCTCCACGGGGTCAATCTCTCCGTCGGCACGGATGAAACCCATGTCCTCCTTGGCCCGAACGGCACGGGCAAATCCACCCTCGGCTATGCCATCACCGGCAACCCTGCCTATCAGGTGACGCGGGGGAGCATCACGTTTGACGGCGAGGATATTACTTCTATGCCCGTCAATGAGCGCGCGAAGAAGGGCGTTTTCCTGTCCTTCCAGAATCCGCTGGAAGTGCCGGGCGTGACGCTGAGCGCCTTTATCCGCACGGCGCTGGAGCAGAAGAGCGGCAGCCGCATCCGCCTGTGGGACTTCAAGAAGAAGCTGAAGGAAACGATGGCGCTTTTGTCGATGGACGAAAGCTACGCCGAGCGCGATTTGAACGTCGGCTTCTCCGGCGGCGAAAAGAAGAAGGCGGAAATTTTGCAAATGCTGATGCTCGAACCCAAACTCGCCATTCTGGACGAAACCGACTCCGGTCTGGACGTGGACGCGGTGCGCACGGTGTCCGAGGGCGTCCGCCTGTTCCGCGAAAAGACGCACGGTTCGCTGCTGATTATCACCCACAGCACGCGCATTCTGGAGGCGCTGCGCGTTGACCGCACGCATGTGATGGAAAACGGCGTCATTGTGCGCGAAGGCGACGCGGCGCTGGTGGAAGAAATCAACGAAAAGGGCTTCAAGGGCTGATGGGGGAGCGGCATGACAGAGAAGAGCCAAGTTGCGGACATTGACCGCAGCATTTATGATATTCGCGACGCGGAGCATGACGCGTACCGCATGGAAGCCGGCTTGACCCCCGCCATCGTCGAGAAGCTGTCCAAGGAGAAGAACGACCCGGCATGGATGGAGCAGTTCCGGCTGGAATCGCTGCAAATCTACAATAATATGCGCGTGCCGGACTGGGGGCCGTCGCTGGACGGGCTGGATATCGACCACATCGCGACGTATGTCCGCCCGAACACGAAGATGCAGAACAACTGGGAGAACGTGCCGCAGGACATCAAGGACACGTTTGAGCGGCTGGGCATTCCGCAGGCGGAGCGCAAGTCGCTGGCGGGCGTGGGCGCGCAGTACGACTCGGAGCTGGTGTACCACAATGTGCGCGCGGAAGTGGCGGCGCAGGGCGTGGTGTACACCGACATGGAGAGCGCGCTGCACGGCGAATATGCCGACATGGTGCGCAAGTACTTCATGAAGCTCGTTCCCCCGCGTGACCACAAGTTTGCGGCGCTGCACGGCGCGGTTTGGTCGGGCGGCTCGTTTGTGTACGTTCCCAAGGGCGTGCAGGTGTCCATTCCGCTGCAATCGTATTTCCGCCTGAACGCCAAGGGCGCGGGGCAGTTTGAGCATACGCTGATTATTGTGGACGAGGGCGCAAGCCTGCACTTCATTGAGGGCTGCTCTGCCCCGAAGTACAACGTGGCGAACCTCCATGCCGGCTGCGTGGAGCTGTACGTCAAAAAGGGCGCGAAGCTGCGCTATTCGACGATCGAAAACTGGTCGAAGAACATGTACAACCTCAACACCAAGCGCGCGCTGGTGGAGGAGGATGGCACGATTGAGTGGATTTCAGGCTCGTTCGGGTCGCATGTGGGCTGCCTGTATCCGATGAGCATCTTGAAGGGCGACCGCGCCCGCATGGAGTTCACGGGCGTGACGTTCGCAGGCGCGGGGCAGAATCTCGACACGGGCGCGAAAGTCGTGCACGTTGGCAAAAATACCAGTTCGTACATGAACACGCGCTCCATCAGCAAGAGCGGCGGCATCAGCACGTTCCGCTCCAGCGTGGTGGTGGAGAAGAGCGCCAAGCAGGCCAAGAGCGCGGTATCCTGCCAGTCGCTGATGCTCGACAGCGAGAGCCGCTCGGATACGATTCCGGCGATGGACATCCGCACGCGCGACGCCGCCATCGGGCATGAGGCGAAAATCGGCAGCATCAGCAACGACGCGGTGTTCTACCTGATGAGCCGCGGCATGAGCGAAGAGGATGCGCGCGCACTGATTGTCAGCGGCTTTGCGGACAACGTGTCCAAGGAACTGCCGGTGGAATACGCGGTGGAGATGAACAACCTCATCCGCCTTGAAATGAAGGGCAGCATCGGCTGAGCGGAAAGGAGCATCCATCAATGGGAAAAATGACCATCAATCAGCTGCCCAGCCGGACGTGGAATCGTCTGGGCGTGAATGAAGCGAGTATTGACTGGGACGAAAGCGCGACGGTCGTGCTGCCGGAAGAATCCGCAGAGAAAACGGATATGCTGATTGCATCGGACGCGGCGTATGCCCGCAAGTGCGTGACCATTCAGGCGGAAAAGGGCGCGAAAAAGTTGCTTTTCCAGACGATTCGCACGGCTGGAAAGCTGCATGTGCAGACGGAACTGACCGCCGAGGACGGCGCGGAAATTGAGCTGATTCAGCTGGTCGCGCCGGGCGAAAACGCGCTGGTGTATGATGAAGTCATCGGGCACTGCCACGGCAGCGGACGGATTGTGCTTCGGCAGGTGACGCTGGGTCATGGCGATGTGTACGCGCAGACGAGCATCGGGCTGGACGGCGAGAACGCGTCGTTTGCGGCGAATATCGGCTATCTGGCGCGGAAAAATCAGACGCTGGACATGAACCTCGTCGTCAACCACTGGGGGAAAAAGACGAAGTGCGAAATCAACGCGTCCGGCGCGCTGAATGACGCGGCGAAGAAGATTTTCCGCGGCACGATTGACTTCAAGCGCGGGTCGTCCGGGTCGGTCGGCAGCGAACAGGAAACGGTGCTGATGCTGGGCGAGGACGCGGTGAACAAGACCGTGCCCGTCATCCTCTGCGCGGAGGAGGACGTCGAAGGCACGCACGGCGCGACCATCGGCGAGATGGACGACGACACGCGCTTCTACTTCGGCAGCCGCGGCATCGACCGCGAAACGGCGGAAAAGCTGCTTTCACGCGCGGCGATTGCCCGCGTGGCGCAGCAGGTGAAAAGCGAAACGGCGCGCGCGGCGATACTGAACGAACTGGATGGGGAAATGGATGAAAACGACGGATTACAGGCGTGATTTTCCGCTGCTGATGCAGGAAACAGCGGCGTATCTGGACAACGCGGCGACGGCGCAGCGCCCGCAGTGCGTGCTGGACGCGGAAAAAACGTTCTATGAGACGCAGAACGCGAATCCCCTGCGCGGGCTGTATCCGCTGAGCATCGCGGCGACGGAGGCGGTGGAGGAAGCGCGCTTGGCGGTTCGCGATTTCCTGCACGCCAAGAGCAGTCAGGAGATTATCTTCACGCGCAACACGACCGAGGCGCTGAACCTCGTGGCGTACAGCTATGGGCTGTCTCACGTCCACGCGGGCGACGAGGTGGTGGTGTCCATCCTGGAGCATCACAGCAACCTGCTGCCGTGGCAGATGGTGTGCCGGCAAACGGGCGCAACGCTCAAATTCATCGACTGCGAAATGGATGGACGGCTCGACCTGAACAAAGTGGCGGAAGTCATCACGGAGAAAACGAAAATCGTCGCCGTGACGCACGTTTCCAACGTCATCGGGCGCGTCAACCCGATTCGCGAAATCGCGGATATGGCGCACCGCGTCGGCGCGGTCATCGTGGTGGACGGCGCGCAGTCCACGCCGCATATCCCCGTGGATGTGCAGGCGCTGGACGCGGATTTCCTCGCGTTTTCGGGGCATAAGGTGTTCGGCCCGATGGGCATCGGCGCGCTGTACGGCAAACGCAGGCTGCTGGAAAAGATGCCGCCCTTCCTCTCCGGCGGGGAGATGATCGAGTCCGTGACGCGCACCGGGGCGACGTATGCCGAGCTGCCCTACAAGTTCGAAGCGGGCACGGGCAATGCCGCCGGCGCGGTTGGGCTGCACGCGGCGATTCGCTATATGCAGTCCGTCGGCTTTGACACCATGCACGAGCGCGAAACAGCGCTGGTTGCCCGCATGATGGCGGGGATGGCGGATATGCCGTTCATCCATGTGCTGGGGTCGGAAAATCCTGAGGAACACAGCGGTATCGTCACGTTCACGGTGGATGGCGTGCATCCGCATGACGTGAGCGAAATCCTCGCGGCGGACGGCGTGTGCATCCGTGCGGGGCATCACTGCGCACAGCCGCTGCTCAAGCACCTCGGCTATTCCTCGACGGTTCGGGCAAGCTGCGCGTTCTACAACACGCCGGACGAGGTGGATCGGCTGCTGGACAGCCTGAAAACAATCAGGGAGCGAATGGGCTATGGAAAACAGGAGCTTTTATAACGAAATTCTGACCGAACACAACATCCACCCGGAATTCAAGCACGACCTGCCGGACGCGAACATCGAGCTGGAAGGCGTGAACCCCAGCTGCGGCGACGACATCACGCTGAAGCTGAAGGTGGACGGCGACGTGATTACCGACGGCGCGTTCGTCGGCGACGGCTGTGCGATTTCACAGGCCTCGGCGGACATTATGCTGGGCATGATTGTCGGGCGGAAGAAGGAGGAAGCGCTGCGCTTGGGCGAAATCTTCCGCAAGATGATTCAGGGCGAAGCGACGGCGGAGGAAATCGACGAGCTGGAGGAAGCCGGGGCGCTGAAGGATATTTCGCACATGCCCGCGCGCGTGAAGTGCGCCGTGCTGGGCTGGCGGACGCTGAAGGAAGCCATCGGGGGAGAAGAGGAATAAATAGGAAAGCACCGGACGGGGCGCGATGGCTCTGTCCGGTGCTTTTATTTCCATACGGTGGAGAAATTTATGTGTGTTTTGAAGATGCTTGATTTTGTCCGCTGCTCCCGTCGCCTCTGCGGAGGCGAAGACGTTACTTTCTGTTGCGACAGAAAGTAACCAAAGAGCGCCCAGAGGGGGCTGAAAAGTGAAAGAGCGGGGATTTCAGCCCCCTCTGGACTCCCCCCGCCACTGCAATTTCTTGCGGGAAAGAGTGGCGTTTTGTTTTGTGCAGCCGCATTCGTCCGCTTTCAATAGGTTTGTGATGCGTGAATGCTGGTTCGGGGTAAAAAATCGCTGTCCGCGTCCCGGCAGCGTTTCAGCCGACAACAATATTCGCAAACAGAACCCGACCGGGCAGGGGAGAAATCCTCCGTCCGGTCGGCTTTTTGCTGCGGGATGTTTGAAAGCAAAAGAAAAGGTCAAGGCTTTTCAACCTTGACCATCCGTGGAGCATAGGAGATTCGAACTCCTGACCTCGACAATGCGAATGTCGCGCGCTACCAACTGTGCTAATGCCGGCTTTCTTGGTCGGATTGGTCTGGCTCTATACCTGGCGGGGCGGTGTCCGTTCGGTCGTCTGGACGGATATTCTGCATACGTGTTGTCTGGTGGGGAGTATCGTGCTCTGCATCGTCTTTATCATGCGGAGCCTCGGTCTGACATCGGCCGGAGTCGTGCAGGCCGTTTGCGATTCGCCGATGTCGCGCATCTTCTTTTTCGAGGATACCGGGTCGGCCCGTTATTTCTGGAAAATGTTTTTCGGGGGTGTCTTCACGCTGGTCGCCATGACCGGTTTGGATCAGGATATGATGCAGCGGAACTTGAGCTGCCGCTCGCCCCGGGATTCGCAGATCAACATCGTGATTACGGCCTTCAGCCAGATGGCTGTGATCCTGCTTTTTCTGGTGCTCGGCGTGCTGCTCTACCTCTATGCAGAACATGCTGGATTGCCGATGCCCGAGAAAGGCGATCAACTGTTCGCCGTAGTCGCCGTGAACGGCGGATTGCCGCTTATCGTTGGTATTATGTTCGTTGTGGGACTTATATCGAGTACCTATTCATCTGCCGGGGCTGCCATGACGGCATTGACGACTTCGTTCACCGTGGATATCTTGCGCGGTCCGAAGCGTTGGGGCGAAGGGCGGTTGACGCAGGTACGTATCGGGGTGCACGTCGTAATGGCACTCGTGATGGGGTGTGTGGTTCTCTTTTTCGGCCGGTTCGGTAATGACAGTGTGATTAACTTGATTTTCAAGGTTGCGGGTTATACGTACGGGCCTATTCTGGGAATGTTCGCATTCGGCATCTGCACCCGGCGGCGGATTCGTGACCGCTGGGTTCCGCTGGTGGCTTTCGCGGCTCCGTTGCTGTCGGTCGCCCTGCAAAGTTTCGTCGCGTATAAGTACGACTACCATATCGGCTTCGAATTGATCGCCTACAACGCGCTGTTTACCGTAATCGGAATGTCGCTGCTTGTCGAGCGGCGTCCGAAACCGGCGTTGAATGATCGAATATGAAAGATAGACAAACAGACTTAAAATAGTTGATATTATGGCTTTAGAACAGGAAATTTCCAAAGGAATCATGGAGGCTATGAAGGCCAAGGATACCGTACGTCTTACGACGTTGCGCAACGTGAAGAAGTATATTATCGAGGCGAAGACCGCTTCGGCGGGTATCACCGAATTGTCCGATGCCGAGGTGCTGAAGATCATTGCGAAGCTGGCCAAGCAGGGGGCCGAGTCGGCTGCGGTATATGCGCAACAGAACCGTCCCGATCTGGCTGCCGAAGAGTCGGCTCAAGTCGCCGTGCTGCAGACGTTCCTGCCCAAACAGATGACCGGTGAGGAGTTGACCGAGGCTGTCCGGTCGATCATTGCCGAGGTCGGTGCAACCTCGATGAAAGAGATGGGGAAGGTGATGGGTGTCGCATCGAAAAAATTGGCAGGTATGGCTGATGGTAAGGATATATCGGCCAAAGTAAAAGAGCTTCTTTCTTAAATAATTTGTTGAGCTGACAATATTCCGCGGAAATGAGTCTGTTGCACTCCCTGCATCGGAATGTCAAGACGATCGCCATGCCGATGGGTATGGTGGTCGGAGCCTTGTTATGCCGTCCGGTGACAGCGGCCGAGAGTATGTCGAACGGGATGATTACCCCGACGCTGATCTTTCTGATGCTGTTTTTCACTTTCTGTCGGGTGAAGCCTCGGCAGATGCGGGTGAAGATGCTGCATGTCTGGCTGCTGGCATTTCAGATCGTGGGCAGCATAGTGGTTTACCTGTCGTTCGTCTGGTTCGATCCGTTGTTGGCGCAGGGGGCCATGATTTGTGTCCTGGCTCCGGTTGCGATGGCAGCCGTGGTGATCGGCGGTATGTTGGGGGCCAACGTAACCACGATGGCTACGTACAGCCTGATCTGCAACATGGTCGTCGCTTTGGTGGCTCCGATGCTGCTTTCGTTCGTGGGCTCCGACCATGCCACGTTTCTGGCAATTCTCTCCCGTGTGGGACCGGTGCTGGTGCTGCCGTTCGTCTGTGCCCAGTTGTGCCGAAAATTCTTGCCGGGAGTGGCATTCTGGGTGTCGAAGCATAGCCAGATTTCATTTTATATGTGGCTGGTGTCGCTGGTTTTTGTCATTGGCCGCACGACCGCTTTTATCATCGACCTGGAGAATGCTGAACCCTGGACCGAAATTGCACTGGGGCTCGTTGCGATGGTGATCTGCGTGGTTCAGTTCGGAGTGGGACGGATGCTGGGACGCCGTTACGGTGATGCCGCAGCGGGCGGGCAGTCGTTGGGACAGAAGAATACGGTGCTCGCCGTGTGGATGGCCCAGTCGTTTCTGAACCCGATCTCCTCGATTGCTCCGACCGCTTATATCGTGTGGCAGAACTTCGTGAACTCCTACCAAATATATAAAAAGGATAGAAAAGTGATGAAAAATCAAATATAAATTATTAAAATATAGTAATTTATATTCGATTGCGGAAATTTTCGTATGTTTTTGCAATTTTCTCAGCTAAGCCCATAATTGCCCAATATTTGTTACTCGAAAATGCTGCGGTAACAAAACAAATTCACTATATTTGCCGTTGAAGCAACAAACGGGAAGGGTCTGGCGAAACAGAAACAGACGGTCAAATTGAAGGAGCCGGTGCGAATCCGGTTCAAGCAGTTATCCAACGGAAATCAATCCATCTATTTGGACTACTATACGGGTGACGTGATCCGCAAGGAAAATTATGTTGGCGGCAAACGGAAATACGAGTTTCTGAAGCTATACCTTATTCCCGAACGAACGCGGGAGGACAAGGCGAAGAACGAAGTGACGCTCGCCCTTGCCAAAGCGATTCAGAGCAAACGGATCGTCGAGGTGCAGAACGACGCGCACGGATTCCAGAACACGAACAAGTCCCGAGTGAACCTGCTCGATTATCTGGAAAATATCGGAAAACAGTCCGCCGAGCAGGGAAGCCGGAACTATGCCCGAACGGTGCTCAATACCGTCCGGGCATTGAAGCTGTTTCGCGGCGACTATATCGCTTTTCGGGACGTCGATAAGGAGTTTCTTTCGGAGTTTACCGATTACCTGCGGCAGATGCCGAAGGCCAGCAAATACGGCGTATTGAAAACCGGAGGGCGGTTAAGCGCCAATTCGGTTGTTTCCTATTACGGTACTTTGAGAACGGCCATCAACCGTGCCTACAAAGAGGGAATCATTACCGTCAATCCGACCAAAGAGTTCGATTTCGCAAGTAAAGTGCGGCAGGAGCCGAGCCGCCGCGAGTATCTGACAATCGACGAATTGAAAACGCTGATAAATACCGAGTGCCGGCACGAGATCGTCAAGCGGGCTTTTCTGTTCAGCTGTCTGTGCGGGTTGCGCGTAAGCGACATTCGCAAATTGAGGTGGTGCGACTTACAACGGAGCGGCGGGCGTGTCCGTATCGAAATCACGATGCAGAAAACCAAAGAACCGCTTTACCTGCCGATTTCGGACGAGGCGTTGAAATGGCTGCCGGAGCGCGGCGAGGCGAACGACAGTGATTATATCTTTCCGCTGACGCACGAGGGAACGGTGAATGATACGCTGCAACACTGGGCGAAAGTCGCTATTACAATAAAGTCCCATACTGTTATTTGATGGTGTTAATATGGCGACTTCGCCATTTTTCAATGTGATTCCGCGCCAAGTATATCGGGCATATGCATTTGGAATAACACCTTCTTCAACAACTTTCTGCAGGCTTTCGTCAGCAAACACAGTGTACTTCCATTCAATCATATTAGGGTCATCTGTAAGCGGCTCTGCTGCAAAAACATTAACACTTAGCGACAGCATCATAACGAGTGTTAGGATAAAACTGATTATTTTTTTATAAGCCTTCATATATGCATATATGTACACGACTCCTTTCCAAGGTTCCCTTTGTAATAAGATACACAGTAAATATTGTAACGGTTGC
>ENA-UPWU01000504-UPWU01000504.1-human-gut-metagenome-genome-assembly--contig:-NODE-504-length-17959-cov-6.756235_pt1 | contig 17959 bp, 15 predicted proteins | sample MGYA00250058_ERZ773392 | MGnify/ENA primary metagenome ERZ773392 (study PRJEB29103, sample SAMN06112084) | human gut metagenome | biome: human gut; feature: ankylosing spondylitis patient; material... | reverse complement strand
AACATGGCATCGAGCATAGCAGATTTTTCGTTCCGGCAAAGCTGAGTGAAGCGAGGCGTACTGGAGGTACGCGCGAGTGGAACGAAGCAAAGCCGGGGCGGAAAAGATGCTGTGCGAATGACATGCTTTAGATGAGAATTAGTATCAGTATATCACCATTTGCGGAAAAATGGAATGCCCTGAGGAAGGCATTTTTCCGCCTTTGCGGAGGACTTTGTGTGCTGGCGGAATTGGCTGCTTCTCCGCAACTGGTCATACTTGCAAGTTCCAGAGGGCAATGAGAACAGACGAAGTCTGCGCTCGCCCTCTGGACTCCTTCGCCCCCTCCGGATGTTACTTGAGTTTTATCGGAAGTCTTTAGTTAGTGTACTTTGGGAGCGTTTCATTCCTAATTGCTCATTGCCAATTACTCATTCCTCATTCTTTTTCCCGTTCCCTTGTGTTTTTACCTTATTAGTGCTAAAATAAAACCCGGTTTCACTTTCCACCCCGAAAAGGAGTTATCACCATGAATGTATGCATCGACGTTCAGGACGTTTCCTTCACCTATGAGGATGCCCCTGAACCCGCTCTCCACCATGTCTCCCTGCAAGTCCACGAGGGCGAATTTCTCGCTGTCCTCGGCCATAACGGCTCCGGCAAATCCACCCTCGCAAAGCTCCTCAATGCCCTCTATCTGCCCACAGAAGGGCATATCACCGTCTGCGGCATGGATATCCAAAGCGACGAGAATCTCTGGAAAATCCGCCAAAAGGCAGGGATGATTTTCCAGAATCCCGATAATCAGCTTGTCGCGACCGTCGTTCGGGAGGATGTCGCGTTTGGGCTGGAGAACCTTGGCGTCCCCCGCGAAGAGATGATTCCGCGCATCGACGCAGCGCTTCAAGCGGTTGGCATGAGCCAGTTTGCCGAAGCCGCGCCGCATATGCTCTCCGGCGGACAGAAGCAGCGCATTGCCATCGCGGGCATTCTCGCCATGCAGCCGTCCGTCATTATCGCGGATGAATCCACCGCCATGCTCGACCCGTCCGGGCGGCAGGAGGTGCTGTCCACCATCCGCCGTCTCAACCGCGAAAAGGGCATCACCGTCGTGTGGATTACCCACTTCATGGAAGAAGCGGCGCAGGCAGACCGCATCATCGTGATGAATCAGGGCGAGGTAGCGCTGTCCGGCACGCCGCGCGAAGTGTTCCCGCAGGTGGATGCCCTGCGCGAATTGCACCTTGACGTGCCGCACATGACCGCATTGGCGGATTCGCTCCGCCGGGACGGGATGCCCCTGCTGGGGAACATCCTGACCGTTGACGAAATGACCAAGGAGGTGCTGACGCTGCTATGTCCCTCGAAGTAAAGCACTTGACCCATACATACAGCGCCGGCAGCGCTTTTCAGGCAACCGCCGTGCATGACGTGTCGCTGACGATTGAGGACGGCGAATTTGTGTGCATCGTCGGGCACACGGGCAGCGGCAAATCGACGCTGGTGCAGCATTTGAACGGACTGCTCAAGCCCACCAGCGGGCAGGTGCTCGTCGACGGCGAGGACATGAACGGCGAGGGTGTCGACCGACGCCGCATCCGGCAGAAAGTCGGGCTGGTGTTCCAGTACCCGGAATATCAGCTGTTTGAAGAGACGATTGCCAAGGACATTGCGTTCGGCCCGAAGAACCAAGGGCTGTCGGAGGAAGAAATCGACCAGCGCGTGCGCCGCGCGATGGCGCATGTGCATTTGGACTACGACAAGTACGCCGAGCGCAGCCCGTTCGACCTCTCCGGCGGACAGATGCGCCGCGTGGCAATTGCGGGCGTGCTGGCGATGGAGCCGAAGGTGCTGATTCTGGACGAACCCGCCGCCGGGCTTGACCCGCGCGGCCGCGAGCGCATTCTGGGGATGCTGCAGGAATTGCACCGCGAGGGCGGCGTGACCATCGTCATGGTCAGCCACAGCATGGACGACTGCGCCCGGCTGGCGACGCGCATGATTGTGATGAGCAAAGGCGAACTGGTGCTGACTGACACGCCGCGCAATGTCTTCCGCCAAGCTGACCTGATGCGCTCCATCGGGCTGGGTGTGCCGGAAGCAGCGGAATTGTGCGGTCGCCTGCGCGCCGCTGGGCTTCAACTGCCCGACGACCTGTTCACGCAAGAGGAGCTGCACGACTATCTGCTTCGTTTGTGGAAAGAAAAGCAGGAAAAGGAGGCGGCGAAATGAATCTGAACATCACCATGGGGCAGTATTACCCCGTTGACAGCTTCGTCCACCGCCTTGACCCGCGCACAAAAATCCTTCTAACCATCCTGATGATTGTCGCGGTTTTCATGGTGCATTCGCTCGTCGGGTACGCGCTGGTGCTGGCGTTCCTCTACTGGGCGGCGAAATGTTCGAATGTCCCCTTCAAGATGCTGATGAAGGGCATCAAGCCCCTGCGCATCATCCTGATTCTGACGTTCGTGCTGAACCTGTTCTTCTCGAGTGGCACGACCCCGCTCATCGACTGGTGGATTATCCACATCACCCGCGAAGGGCTGGCGCAGGCGGTGCATTACTCTCTGCGTCTTGTGTTCCTCGTCCTCGGCACGTCGCTGATGACGCTGACGACCTCCCCCATCGCGCTCTCCGACGGCATTGAGCTGCTTTTATCGCCGCTCAAGCGCTTTCACTTTCCCGCGCACGAGCTGGCGATGATGATGTCCATTGCGCTCCGCTTCATCCCCACGCTGATGGAGGAAGCGGACAAGATTATGAAGGCGCAGATGGCGCGCGGTGCGGATTTTGAGACGGGCAACCTTTTCGCCCGCGCGAAGGCGATGATTCCCTTGCTGGTGCCGCTGTTCGTCAGCGCGTTCCGCCGCGCGGGTGAATTGGCCATGGCGATGGAAGCCCGCTGCTACCACGGCGGCGAGAACCGCACGCGCCTGCGCAAGCTGGAAATTACGAAAAACGACTACATCGCTGGCGGCGCGGTGCTTGCGCTGATACTCCTGATTGTGCTGGAAGGTGTCGTCGTGTCGCACATCGGAGGAATCCTCTGATGGCGCGGCGGATTCTGCTGACGATCGAGTACGACGGCACGGCGTATTCCGGCTGGCAGCGGCAGTATAACGGCTTGGCGGTGCAGCAGCTGATTGAGGAAGCGCTCACCCGCGCAACGGGCGAGGCAATCACGATCACAGGCGCAAGCCGGACGGACGCGGGCGTACACGCCTTAGGGCAGTGCGCGCATTTCGACACCTCCTCCCGCATTCCGCCAGAAAAATACCCGTTTGTGCTGAACACCATGCTCCCGCGCGACATTCGCGTGCAGGCGGGGCGCGAAGTGCCGGACGGCTTCCATGCGCGCTTCATGACCTGCGGCAAGCGCTACACCTACCGCATCCTGAACAGCCGCCACGGCAGCGCCATCCGCCGGAATACGTTCGCGCATGTACCCATTCCGCTGGATGTGGACGCGATGCGTCAGGCTTTGCCGACACTGCTTGGTACGCACGATTTCGCCGCGTATCAGGCGTCCGGCGGCACGGCGAAAACGACCATCCGAACCATCCGCATGGCGGAGATGACCGTGCAGGGCGACGAAATCATCCTCCTTGTCGAGGGGGATGCTTTCCTATATAATATGGTGCGCATCATTGCCGGGACGCTCATCGAAATCGGCCTGCATCGGCGCAGCGCGGATGCCTTCACCGAGGCGTTCCGGACGCTTGACCGCCTGTCGCTGGGCGTGACCGCGCCGTCGCACGGCTTGGAGCTGACGAAAGTCTACTACCCGGAGGAAGCGTTTCGGATGCCCGAAGCGGTTCGCTGGCACGAGGAATAACCACCTTAGGAGCTGTTGACCCATGGTAAAATCATTCATGACGAACATGCCCGACCAGTGCGGCGCGTTTCTGGCGGCAAGCCGGATTATCGAGCGCCATCAAGGGAACATCGTGCGCGTGAGCTACAACAAAGCAGTGGATGCGCACGCGCTGTTTCTGGATGTTGAGGCGGACGACGCGGTGCTCAGTGCCATCGAGGGCGAACTGAATCAGGCGGGATTCCTCAAATCCGTGCCGCACGCGAAGATTATTCTGGCGCAGTTCGACGTGCCGGATCATCCGGGCGCGGTCGTGCCGATTCTGGAAGTGCTGAACCGCCATCACGTCAACATCTCCTATATTTCCAGCCAGTCGAATGGCAGCGGTCATGCGTCGCTGAAAATGGGGCTGTACATCGAAGAGCCGGGCGTGATGGATACGCTGCTGCGGGAGTTGTCGGCGCTGTGCCCGGTGCAGATTCTCTCGTACGATTCCGGCGAAAAGAAGCTGGATACAACCGTGTTTTACCTGCGCTTCGCGTCGGAAATCCGCCGGCTTCTGCGCCTGACGCAGGAACAAACGAACGAGTTCACCTATTACGCGAACCTCATCATGCAGGAGCTGGACGAGCGGAACGAGCCGCCGAGCAAGACGTTTGAGTACATCAACCGCTTTGCGCGCTTCGTGGCGGAGCACAACGGCGCGGCGTATGAGTGCCGCGTGACGCATGTGCCGCTGACGGAGCAAGTTCGGGCGGTTGTGCTGGAGCCGCCGTTCGGGAGCAACATCACCGTGCTGGAGGACGTGAAAACGAGGGCGCTGCTGGTGATTGACAGCGGTTTCCGGTGCTGTGCGCGCTACACCTTGCGGCAGCTGCGGACGATTTTTCCTGATTTTGACGAGCGGAAGCGCGAAATGCTGCTGACACACTCAGATTCCGACCACACGGGGCTGGCGGAAAGTATGCCGGTCATCTGGTGCAGCCAGCGGACGGCGGACTGCTTCGCGAACGAATCGCTGGGGCTGCCCTCCCCGCGGGAAGCCAGCGCGACGGGGCTGCCCTACTATCGGCTGAACAAGCTGATTACGGAGTACGCCGTGCCGCCGCTGAACCGCCTGCGCATCCTGAACACGTCCCACGGCGATGACGAGCAGCCCATCAGCCCGATTGGCGCGTTTCTCTTCGGCGACATGCGCTTTAACGTCCTGCAGGGGAACGGCGGGCATGTGCCGGGCGAAACGATGCTGATTGACCCCGTGCACCGCGTGGCATTCACGGGCGACGATTACATCAACCCCCACAACATGACCCCGCCGCAGAAGGAGTTCAACCGCCTTGCCCCCTACCTCGCCCGCAGCGTGAATGTCGACTCTCCGCGCTACCACGCGATTCTCCGCGCCGTCCTCGCCATGCTGGACGGCAAAGGCTACCTGATTTTCCCCGGTCACGGCGGCGTTGTGCAGCGGACGGAAGCGATGTAAAGGGAGAGACGAGGGGCGTTGCCCCTAACCCCCACCAGAGGCTTTGCCTCTGGACTCCACAAGGGACTTCGTCCCTTGACCCTTTCGCGCGATTCAGTTGGTCACATTTTCATGCTGTGCCCGCGTGTTGATTGGGGGAGACCGAGGGGCGCTGCCCCTAACCCCCGCCAGAGGCGTTGCCTCTGGACTCCACAAGGGACTTCGTCCCTTGACCCTCTCGCGCGATTCAGTTGGTTACATCTTCATGCTTTGCCCGCGTGTTGATTCGGGGACGGCATGCCTAATTTCGCATTAACGAAGGGAGTTTCCCATGCTTCGTCTCGATTCGCTCTCCCTCCCCCTCGATTTCACCCCTGAAACGCTGAATGCGCTGATTCTCCGCAAGCTGAAATGCGCGCCGGAGCAGCTCAAAAGCGTCGTGCTGCTCAAAAAGGCGGTCGATGCGCGCGACAAGGCGGATGTGCACTTCGTCCTGAGCGTCGCGGTGACGCTGAAGGATGAAGCGAAGGTGCTCGCGCGGCTCAAGCCGGGTGTTGCGGCGCCGTTCACCTTCCCCAAGGCGCCGACGCTGCCGAAAGCGCGGTTCGAGCATCCGCCCGTTGTCGTCGGGGCTGGCCCGGCGGGGCTGTTTGCTGCGCTGACATTGGCACGCGCGGGTGTGCAGCCGATTCTCATCGAGCGCGGCAAGCCCGTCGAGGAGCGCACAAAATCCGTGCAGATGATGCAGGAGCAGGGCATCCTCGACCCGGAAAGCAACGTGCAGTTCGGCGAGGGCGGCGCGGGCGCGTTTTCCGACGGCAAGCTGACCACCGGCACGAAATCACCGCTGATTCGCACGGTGCTGCAAACCTTCGTCGATCACGGCGCGCCGGAGGACATCCTGTACATCGCAAAACCGCACGTCGGCACGGATTTGCTCAAGGGCGTTGTGCGCTCGATGCGGCAGGAAATCATCCAGCTGGGCGGTCAAGTGCGGTTTGACACGCGCCTGACCGGGCTGATGATGCGCGGCGAAAGCATGGAGGGCATCACGGTGCTCTGCGGCGGCGAAACGCAGGAAATCCGCACCGACACGGTGATTCTCGCCATCGGTCACAGCGCGCGCGACACCATGCAGGTGCTGTTCCGGCAAGGCGTGCGCATGGAGCAGAGGCCATTCGCCATGGGTGTGCGCATTGAGCATCCGCAAGCGCTCATCAGCCAGAGCCAATACGGCAAATGCTGGACGCACCCCGCGCTGAAGGCGGCGGACTACAAGCTCGCCGTCCATACGCCCGACGGCCGCGGAACATACACCTTCTGCATGTGTCCGGGCGGCGAGGTGATTGCGGCGGCAAGTCAGCCGGATGGTCTGTGCGTCAACGGCATGAGCTACCACGCGCGCGCGGGCGAAAACGCGAACAGTGCGCTGCTGGTGGGCGTGCGTCCGGAGGACTTTGGCGATGATCACCCGCTGGCGGGCTTCGTGTGGCAGCGGAGCATTGAGCAGGCGGCGTTCCGGCTTGGCGGCGGCGGGTACAAAGCGCCGGTGCAGCGCGTGGAGGATTTGCTGCACGACCGCGCCACGACGCGCCTTGGCGACGTGCAGCCGACCTACCGTCCGGGCGTTGTGCCGGCGGATTTGCGCGCATGTCTGCCTGATTTCATCATCGAGGACTTGAAGTTCGGCATTCGGCGGATGGATGGGCAGCTGCATGGCTTTGCGCATCCGGATGCGCTGCTGACAGGCGTGGAGACGCGCTCGTCGTCGCCGGTGCGTTTGCCCCGAAATCGGGAGACGCTGATGGCGGAGCGGGTGGACGGGCTGTACCCGGCGGGCGAAGGCGCAGGGTTCGCGGGCGGCATCGTATCCGCGGCGGTGGATGGGATTCAGACGGCGCTCGCGGCGCTGCATCATCACGCGGAATAAAGCGCTTTCGCCGTTGTGAAACGCCAAGCCCGGTCAGCGACGGCAAAAATCCACATCATCCACAAAATCTACATTATATAAGGAGGGTTTTCCATGTCCAACGTCAAAGAAAATTTCCTGCGGTATGTCCAGATTGAAACGACCTCCAGCGAGACGAGCGGCACCTGCCCGTCCACGCCGAACCAGTGGGTGCTGGCAAAAATGCTGGTGGACGAGCTGCACGCAATGGGCATCGAAAACGCCCGCATAGACGACCACTGCTATGTGTACGCGACGATTCCCGCCAAGGGCAACCATCCGGCGAAAGTCGGGCTGATTTCGCATATGGATACATCCGACGGCGTGAAGGGCCCGACGCACCCCGTCATCATCGAACACTACGACGGCCGCGCCATCACGCTCAAAAACGGCGTGGTCATCGACGGCTTCCCGTTCCTGAAGGACTTGCAGGGGCAGGAGCTGATTGTCACCAGCGGCGACAGCGTGCTGGGCGCGGATGATAAGGCGGGCGTGGCGGAAATTATGGCGCTGTGCAAGCGGCTGACCGCCCCCGATGCGCCGGAGCACTGCACGGTGTGCATCGGCTTCACGCCGGACGAGGAAATCGGCAGCGGCGCGGATCACTTCGATGTAGCAGGCTTCGGCGCGGATTACGCCTACACGGTGGATGGCGGCGCGCTGGGCGAACTGGAGTACGAGAATTTCAACGCCGCGTCGTGCGCCATCAAGGTACATGGCGTGAACATCCACCCCGGCAGCGCGAAGAACCAGATGCGCAACGCCCTGCTGATGGCCATTGAGTGGAACAGCATGCTGCCCCCGGCGGAAACGCCCGCGCACACCTGCGGCTACGAGGGCTTCTACCACCTGATGCACATGGAGGGCGACGAGGAACTGGCGACGCTGCAGTACATCATCCGCGACCACGACGCGCAGAAGTTCGATGCGCGCAAGGCGACCGTGCAGCAGATTACCGACTATCTGAACCAGAAGTGGGGCGCGGGGACGTTCGAGTGCGTCATCCGCGACAGCTATCGCAACATGCGCGAAATCATGGAGCAGCACATGGACGTAGTGGAGAAGGCGAAAGCGGCATTTGAGGCAAACGGCGTGGCCCCCATCATCTCCCCCATCCGCGGCGGCACGGACGGCGCGCGCCTGTCCTACATGGGGCTGCCCTGCCCGAATCTCTCCACCGGCGGTTATAATTTCCACGGCAGAAAGGAAATGATCACCGTCGAGGCGATGGAGGCAATGGTCAACGTGCTGGAAAGCATCGTCCGCAATGCGTAAATCCGCAATTTTTCAGGAGATTTTTTTCGGAAATTTGCAATTAGGCATTGACGTGCGCATCATCTTTTGCTATAATAGCTATACGGTTCGCCATCCGTCTGTCTATGTGGCTGATGTCAAGGCGAGATGAGCGAAAGGAGGGATAACAGTGTCCGAGGTACGCGTCCGTGAGAATGAATCCCTGGAGAGTGCTCTGAAGCGCTTCAAGCGTCAGTGCGCCCGCAGTGGTGTGATTCAGGAAGTTCGTAAGCGTGAGCATTACGAAAAGCCCAGCGTCAAGCGCAAGAAGAAGGCCGAAGCTGCCCGCAAGCGCAAGTATTGATGACTTTTGTCATCATTGCCCCGCGGCATTTCTCAATGATCCGGCTGTAAGGGTTCTTTGCCCTTCGCCGCGAATGTGCTGATTGTGCGCAATGGCATTCCCCTTTCGAGGTTTTTCCTCGGAAGGGGTTTTCTTTTTTAATTTCGAATTCCGCAATAAGAAAAATCTTTCCTATCGCCCCTTGCATAATCGCGTGTATTTTGCTATACTATTGGCAACAGCAGGTTTCTCATGCCTTTCTATATGGTGATTTTGCACTTTACGTCCCTGCTGGCTGATTTTTTTACATCATTATTCTTTTTTCGTGTGCCTTTTTTGATACCCTGATTTTACTGCGCTAAGGAGTATGTTTCTTCTATGCAATTTTGCTTGCAGTTAGCCCCACACGCGAATATCCGCTACCGTGACGCGCAGGTCAAACTTGGTCAAGCCGAGTTGACCTGTTTGCTGTGCGCGCTTTCCCTGCCCGCTGAAACGCAGGTGACGACCATCGGCGGCGTACCATGCCTGACTTTCTCCGCCAATGCGCTGACACCCGAAGCGCTTGCGCTGCTGGGCACGCACAGCACACGTCTGATGCTCTTCGAGTGCGTGGATGGCGGTCTGCTGCGCCCGCTGGATTGGGGACGCACTGCCTATCTGCCCGACGACCTCTCGGAGATTTTGAAGTACAAGGGCAAAACGAGCGCCGCGTTCACCCATATGATGATGAACTGCGCCCGTGCCGCGAGTGATTTCGCCCTTGCAGAACAGCCGCTGACCGTGCTTGACCCCATGTGCGGCAAGTGCACAACCGGCTTCGTCGCGCTGCAAAACGGCATGAACGCCGTCTGCCTCGACATAGACCGCAAGGATTTGAAGGAAGCGGCGGATTATTTCAGCAATTATCTGCAATTCCACCGTCTGAAGCACCGCCTCGCGCAGAGCAGCCGCACGCTGCAAAAGACCGCCGTGCCGATTGCCGAATACACCTTCAGCGACACGAAGGAGCATTTCGCGGCGGATGATGTGCGCACGCTGATGCTGGCGGAGGGGGACAGCGGGCTTGTCGGCGACCTGCTGAAGAAGCGTCCGGCGGATTTGCTCGTCTGCGACCTTCCCTATGGCGTGCAGCACGCGCCGCAGAACGGGAAAAAGGCGGAGAGCTTCCCCAAGCTGCTGGAGCGCATCCTCCCCGCGTGGCGTCGGGCGCTCAAACCCGGCGGCGCGGCGGCTATTTCCTTCAACACGCTGACGCTGCGCAAGGATACGCTGCTGACGCTGCTGCAAAACGCAGGCTTCACGCCGCTGACCGAGCCGCCGTATGATGACTTTTCGCATTTCGTCGAGCAGGCAGTGCACCGCGACTTCATCGTCGCCCGCAATGAACAGCCGTAACGGATAATATAGATTACAGAGATTTGGGAGAGCAAGGAGGCTTTTTCAAGCTATGTCCGAATGGAAGAATCAAGATTTTAGTCAGCTGACGGTGCTGGAGCTGCGCAAGGTTGCCAAGGCCATGGGCGTGCAGCTCGGCGCGGGCATTTCCAAGGCAGGTATCGTCGAGAAACTCGACCGCGCGCGCAACGCGAAATACAGCGACATCCCCGCTGTGCCGATGGATTTCACCCCCATTCCAAAGTCTGACGACAAACAGGAATCCCCCGTGGAAAAAGCCGAGGTTCCCGCTGCCGTGAAGGATGAGAAGCCGTCGGAATCCCCCGCGCCTGCCAACAAGCAGCCCGTACCAGCCGCCGGCAAACCGGAAACTGCCGCACCCGCAGTCGCCGCACCTGCGGTCGCCGCACCCGCGGTCGCCGCGCCCAAGCCGGAAGCGGAAAAACCCGCTGCGCCCGCACAGCCCGCATCGGATGCGCGCCCCGCCATAAGTGGCTTCCGCCCGGCGTATCAAGCGCCCGCGACGCCGCCGCGCTTCGGCAGCAAGCCGGCATATCAGGCATCCAGCAATTCGTTTGGCAATCGCCCGGCACGTCCGCAGGGGAACGACTTTGCCCGCCCGGCGCGTCCGGTAAACTACACGCGCTTTGGCCCGGCGGCACAGGCGGATTCTACGAATGACCGCTCGTATGACGCGCCCCGCACGACCAGCAGCTGGGCTGACCGCCGTCCCGCGTACGGCAGCGATGTGCCCGATCGCCGCCCCGCCTATGGCACGGATGCGCCTGACCGCCGTCCCGCGTACGGCAGTGACCTGCCCGACCGCCGCCCTGCCTACGGCACGGATGCGCCGCGTTCCGCCTTCGGCACGGACGCTCCCCGCTATTCCCGTTCCTACGATGCGCCGAGCGCCTTTGACAGCGGCCGCGCCCGCCAGCCCGGCTTCAACAGTCCCCAGCGCGACGTACCGTCAGACTTGCAGAGCATGTGGGCAGGTTCGCCGAGCGACATGCTCTCCCCGGCGGAATGTCAGGATGGTTCGGGCATTCTGGAGCTGCACCCGGATGGCTACGGCTTCCTGCGCGGCGCGTCGCTCACCCCCAGCAATCGCGATATTTACGTCTCGATGGCGCAGGTTCGCCGCTTCTATCTCCGCACGGGCGACTTCGTAACCGGCAAGGTGCGTCCCCAGCGCGACGGCGACAAGTACTCCGCCATGCTCTACATCACCGAGGTCAACGGCTGCCCCGCTGATTCGCTGGCGAGCCGCCCCGCGTTTGACGCCCTGACGCCCTGCTATCCGCACGAGCACATCACCCTCGAAGTGGAAGGCGGCAGCAGCGAGTTCCTTGACATGCGCCTGATTGACCTCGTTGCGCCGATTGGCTTTGGTCAGCGCGGGCTGATTCACTGCCCGCCTGCCGTGGACAAGGCGCATCTGCTGTCCTCCATTGCCAACGCAGCCAGCATCTGCCATCCGGATGCGGTGGTGATGACGCTGCTGCTGGGCGGCACGCCGGAGGACGCGACGCTCTACCGTGACCACACGCACGGCGAGGTGATTGCCTCCACCTTCGATCAGACGCCGGAAAATCACCTGCGCATCACCGACATGGTGCTGGAGCGCGCCGAGCGGCTGGTGGAAATGAAGAAAAACGTGATCCTGCTGGTGGACAGCCTGACTTACCTCTCCAAGGTTTACACAACCGCGGCTGTTCAGCAGGGGCGGCAGACCATCGGCATGGTGAATCCGGTGAGCCTGCAAAAGGCGAAGAAGCTCTTCGGCGCGGCGCGCTGCCTGCGTGAAGGCGGTTCGCTGACGATTTTCGCCGTCATGAACATCGAAACGGGCAGCCGCGTGGATGACTCCATCGCGGAAGACCTGAAGGGCACGGCGAATATGGAGCTGGTGCTGGACACGGCGGCAGCGCGCGCGGGCATTTATCCCCCGGTCAACCTGCTGCTCTCCGGCACGAAGCGCGCCGAACTTATCGCCAGCAAGGAGCAGCTGGACGGCATCAAGCTCATCCACGAGATGCTGGGCAGCCTGCGCGCGGTGGACATGATTCCGCAGCTGCTGTCGATGCTGGAAAAGACGACCAACAATGAGGATTTGCTTGTCCGCATCAAGGACTGGGCGGCGCTGATGCAGCAGTAATCCGCCCTGCTTCCCAAAAAAGCAGAAAAAAGTGTCGGATTCAGAGAAAAAAGGCTTGCAATCCCCCGGCAAATATGATACAATGATTTCTGCGGCTGAATAAGCTGATCATTGCATACGCGAAAGAGGTGAAATCGCAATGAAGGAAAAGATCCATCCCAACTACGGCAAGTGCATCGTTCGCTGCGTGTGCGGTGAGACGTTTGAAACCGGCTCGACCAAGAAGGAACTTCGAGTGGATATCTGCTCTAAGTGCCATCCCTTCTACACCGGCAAGCAGAAGCTGGTGGATACCGGCGGACGTGTCGATCGTTTCAAGAAGCGCTTCGGTCTCAACTAATTTTCGAGACAGCTGCTTCTCACGAGCTATCACGAGAGATAACAGGGCATTGCTTCGGCAGTGTCCTGTTCCCGGACGCAGAATTTCAACAACCGCCTGAATGCCCGCATCGAGTGGAAAATCGCCGACAACCGCGTTGAAACTGCCAAAAGGAAAGCGCTTTGCAATCTGCTTTCTCATGAGGAAACGACGATGCTTTTCAAATCATCTGCTTCTCCCAAAGGAAATCCGGGCAGCAAGCGCCTCCGCCGTACGCTGGGGCTGTTGCTGGGCAGCGCGCTGGCGGTGCAGTACAAGCAAGACCGAATCTTCCGCGCGAGCGTGAATTTGCAGCTGGTGATGGTGCTCAACTACCTTTACGCGGCTTATAACCTGCTGACTGCGCTGCAAAGCGGGTCGGTGTGGCTGCTGTCGCTGGGTGTCTACACGCTGATGCTCGCCATCGTCCGCACCGACCTGACGCTCTCGCACCACCGCGGTCGGAAGCTGCCGCCAGACGCCCTGCCGCGCCACGAATCCCGCTGCTATCGGCGCGTCGCGTGGTCGCTGCTGGCGCTGAATGTGCCAATTGGCGGCTTGACGCTGCTGATGGTATCGGGGCAGTCCGTCTCCGCACTACCCGGCCACCTGATTTACCTCTCCGCGCTCTACACCTTCGTCATGATGTTTCTTGCCATCTCGAACCTGATTCGCTTCCGCAAGCTCGGCAGCCCGATTTTCTCGGCAGCGAAAGTGCTTTCGCTCGTCGCGGCGCTGCTGTCGCTGCTGACGCTGCAATCGGCGCTGATTGACCGCTTCAGCACGGCGCAGGGTTCTTTCCGGCTGATGATGACGCGGCTGACCGGCAGCGCGGTTTACGCGTCGGTGCTGATTATCGCCGTGTGGATGCTGCGCCGCCCGCTGACAATCAGCGCGAATGGGATTGAGGCGAAACCCTTGCTTCCAAAAGCGCACTGCATGGGGAAAATCAAAATCCCCAAAAGCAAAAAAAATCGCCATCGGGCAAGCAATTCGCTCCCGATGGCATTTTTCATTACGCTTTGACATTCCCCAAGCTCAGCGGCATCAGCACCACCAAGTGCGGCTGGCACGACAAATCTCCCGCCGACACCCGCAGCAGCGGCAGCTCCTCCGCTTTCTCCGGATACAGGCGCAGGAAGTCCGTCACCGGCGCAATCGGCCACGACGCATTCGCTTCCGTCTTGTAGTGCATCGGCAGAATCACCCGCGCGTGCAGCACGTCCGCCACCTGCTTCGCCATATTCGCGTCCATCGTGTAGTACCCGCCGACGGGCAGCATCACGATATCCGCACTGCCCAAAAGCAACCGCTGCTCCGTCGTCAGCATGTGCCCCAAATCGCCAAGGTGCATCACCGTCAGCCCTTCCGCCTTCAGGCAGAACAGCAGCGTCTTGCCGCGCAGCTTCCCCTGCTGCTCATCGTGGTACGCCTCTATCGCCCGCACCGCCGCGCCGCCGCCGAGGTCAAAATCCCCCGCCCGGTCAATCACGCGCGGATTCCCCGGAATCGTCTCGACCGCGTTGTGGTCATGGTGCTGATGCGACACCAGCACCACATCCGCCGGATTCGCCGTCACGGGATAGCCGCACGACGCATCATACGGATCAGTGACAATGCGGAGGCCGTTGTCCAGCTCAATGACAAATTTTGCGTGCCCCATACAGCTGATAATCATGGATTTCCCGTCCTTTCTTCTGCCGCGCGGCAAAGGTACGGCAGCAAGCGTCCCGGCAGCGGATTGTGCGTCCGCAAGCGCGCTGCTAAATCCCGATGCAGCATACGGCAGTATTTCTCCATCGCCTGACCGCCGGCATCCGCCGATTTCAGCAGTGCCCGAAGCAGCGTGTCGTCCACCGTATCATCCGGATGGCGCGCAAGCAGCGACAGACAGCAGCCGAGTTCACCCGGCGCGTCGGGGATTTTTGTCGGCATATCCGGCGGATTCGGCAGCTTGTCCAGCAGCAGCCAGCCGCCTTGCATCCACGTCCGCCAGCCGTGTTTCTCTGCCAGTCGGCAAAAATCCGCCGCGTCCGCCAAAAGCGGCAAATCCGTCGCGAAGAGCGCGTTCGCGTCCTCCGACCGCCGCAGCGCTGGGCGGCGAAGCGTCGGCACGGTTGCCAGCATCTCCTGCAGCTCCTGCCGAAGCGCCGACAGCATCCTTACTGCGCCCCCGTCGCGCAATAGTCAATGTGAATGGTGTGCATGGCGGTGAAGCGCCCCTGCACATCCAGCTGATATTCGAGGTGCACCATCCCGGCGTCGTCCGCCGCGCGGCACTTGACCTGCGTCGGGAACACCGCCATCGCCATATCCCCGAACGGCGTGTGATACGCGCCCTCAAAGCGCTGATCCTTCACGAACACCATCGTCGTGCCGTATTCGCCGGGACGGCTCATGGTCACGCGGTGCTCGGACAGCGACAGAATCACGTCGCTCGTCACCATCTCGCTGTCATCCTCCGTCGGCATGGACTCCTGATAGCGGATGAGATAGCCGCTGGCGGTTTTCTTAAGTTCTCCGCGGCAGAACAGCTGCATCGGCGCTTCCTGCTCGCCCTCTTCGTCGCGGATGGTGCTGACCAGGTTAATCAGCACGGGCGTTTTATCCTGTTTCTTCACTTCTGCTCCTCTCGGACTGTATCCGAACGTGTGGTTTGCCGCCTTTTGTCGGCGGCGCTTATAGTATAGCACATTTTTTCGCCTTGCACAATCACCGCGTTTGGCGTATGATAGAGGAAAGACACTTTTGTGGAGGGCAAAAGCTATGCTGCGGATTGGAGCACGGGCGAAAATCAACTGGACGCTGGATATTACCGGGCGGCGGGCGGACGGCTACCACCTGATGGACATGCTGATGCAGAGCGTGACGCTTGCCGACGAAATCACGCTGGAGAAAACGGCCGATGGCATCATCACGCTGACGACAGGCGGCACGCCGCTGCTCCCGGCGGACGAGCATCATCTGGCGCTGCGGGCGGCACGGGCGCTGCAAAAGGCGGCAAGCTGTCCGCTGGGGGCGCGCATTCATGTCGAGAAGCACATTCCCGTTGGGGCGGGCATGGGCGGCGGCAGCAGCGACGCGGCAGGCGTGCTGGTGGGGCTGAATCGCCTATGGGAAACCGGGCTGACGCGGGCGGAGCTGGAAGATGTCGGCTTGACGCTGGGAGCGGACGTGCCGTTCTGTATCCGCGGCGGATTGACCCGCACCCGCGGCATTGGGGAAGCGATGCAGGAGCTCCCCTGCGGACGCTGCTTCCCGCTGGTGGTGATTCAGCCGTGCGGCGGACTTTCTACGCGCGACGTATTTGCGGCGTACCACGCGCAGGCGGTTTCGTTCCGCCCTGACAATGACGCGGCGCAGGCGGCTTTGGCGGATGGGGATTTGCGCGCGCTGTCCCCGGCGCTGGGGAACGTATTGCAGCCGGTGAGTGAGCAAATGCGTCCAGCAATTGCGGATGCGATTGCGGATTTGCGGAAGTGCGGCGCGGCAGCCGCGCTGATGACCGGGAGCGGTTCGGCGGTGTTCGGCGCGTTCGAGACAAAAGACACGGCGGACGTGGCGTTTGCGGCGCTGTCACAGCGGTATGACAGGGTGTTTCGGTGTGAAACGTGCATGGAGAGCGTCATCGAACAAATTTGATATGCCAAAGCAGGTCGGAAGCGCGATTGCCTCCGACCTGTTTGCTTATTGACTCTTCTTCCACACCACTACGCCCGTGCCCGCTTTGAGGGCATCCGGCAAATCGGGATTCAGCCGCCGCAGCTTTTCCTGCGGCACGCGGTATTCCTTCGCCAGCGTCCACCAGTCCTCGCCGGTCTGGCAATAACACAGGTACAGCCCGTCGTCCACCTCATCTGCCGCTTCCTCCTGCGCGTCGGTCAACAGATGCGCACTTTGCGTCTCCACGCCGTCGCAGGTCAGGCGGAGGACGTAGCGCAGTTCTACGCGGTCGGAGGTAATCGGCGTGGCTTCCACCTCATCCGCCGTCAGGGTCAGAATGCTGTCCGGCGCGGCAGAGACGGCAAAGGACGTGCGGAACGGCGTTTCCTGATGCACGGTCACGGGCGCGGTGTTCTCGTCGGTCATGTACAGCAGGGTGATTTCGAGCATCCCCTCGGTATTCAAGCGGCTGCCCGTGCTGTCCTGCGCGGTCATGATGGGCGTGGCAAACGCGGCGAGCATCCCGCGCACAGGGGGCGTGCCGTCGGGCAGGAGCAGCGTCGTCTTGCCGGATTCAGCGGCAGAGGCGCGCCTTTGCCCCGTGCGAATCACCACGTCGCGCCCGGAAAAGGTCAGCGCCGCACCCTGATAGGTGTACGCATCGCGCAGGACAGTCAGCTTCTCCTGCGTGTCCGCCGTCCCCTGCACGCCAAGGAGGACTTCCGCCCGCAGCGTCTTTCCCCCGTCGCCCGCGTCCTGACTGGCGACCGCGACGTCACGCACGGTCACGCGGGCATCAAGCAAATCACCGCTTTCGCCGCTGAGTTCGAGCGTCTGGCTGAACGGCGCCTCATGGTGCGTGACGACAAGCGGCTTGCCGGGCAAATCGCTGGCGTGCACCGCCGAAATGGTCACCGTGCCTTCCACGCCGATTCTCCCCTGTCCGCCCGTGATATCGCTGATTTGTGCCGCCGCGTCCGCGCAGAGCGTCTCGCGCACCTGCAACCCTTCCGGCAGCTCAAATTCCTCCCGGAGCAGCGTATCCGCCTGTCCGCTGGCGACGGTTCGGCGCAGGGCAATCTCCTGCGTGGCGACTTCCGCGCCGCCCGGCGCATTCACCCCTGTGAGCACCTCCAGCGCCTGCGTGGACGCGCCGCGGGCATCCAGCTGCACAATCGCGCGCATATTCAGCCGCCCGCCCTGCACGGAGGCATCCACATGCTCCACCCGCGCCTGTGCCTGTACGCGACCTTTCGGCTGCGCGCCCGGCAAATCGCACTGGTGGATAAAATCCGCCGTCGCCTCCACCACATGCACCTGATTCGGCGCGCCCTGCGTGTAGAGGACGTGGAAAATCACCTTGCCGGAGAGCGTCGCGCGGTCAGCCCCACTTTCGGCGCTGTCCACCACCGCCATCCCGCCCGCGTGCAGCACGTGCGTTTCCTCCCGCAGGCCGCCGGGCAGCGTAATTTCGCCTTCCACCACCGCCTGTGACGCGCCGTGTGCCGTCACCTGCTCCATCGTCACAGATCGGAAGAGCGTCGTGTAGGGAAAGAGTGTAGATCTCGGTGGTCGCCGTATCATTAAAAAAAAAAAAAAA
>ENA-UPWU01000487-UPWU01000487.1-human-gut-metagenome-genome-assembly--contig:-NODE-487-length-18264-cov-32.528399_pt1 | contig 18264 bp, 8 predicted proteins | sample MGYA00250058_ERZ773392 | MGnify/ENA primary metagenome ERZ773392 (study PRJEB29103, sample SAMN06112084) | human gut metagenome | biome: human gut; feature: ankylosing spondylitis patient; material... | reverse complement strand
TCGGGGAAAAGGATTTTGGAGTTTTAATGTGGGATTACGTGCTGATTTCGGTGCAGCATTGTCAAAGGATATGTTCTCTATGATGCGTACAATGAATGGTTTTTCATTGGAAAATATAGCAGGAACTAATCAGAATTATAGTTTGTCCAACCAGACCTTGAATATGAAAGCATATGCGGAAGTTGGTTTGGGGTATTCTCGTCGGATTACAGAGAAATTAACTGTAGGTGCACGTGTAAAAGTGTTGTTAGGTTTAGCTCGTGCAGAAATGAATATTAATCAGTTTGATCTGGATTTGGAAGTACCGAATCCTAATTATGCAAGTTATCAGGATTATAGTTCTAATGGTGAATTATCTCCTTCTGACTGGTATGGTGCGCATTACAATTATTCAGCTGATGGTAATGTAATTACTACTCTGAAAGGCGGTGGTATGACTTTTGATAACAATGGAATGATTGATGATTTTGATTTGGATGCAGGGGATTTAGGTATTGCTGGTTCTGGTTTTGGTATTGATTTAGGAGCAAGTTATAAAGTTTGGGATAATTTGACTGTATCAGCTTCAATTCTTGATTTAGGTTTCTTAAAATGGAAGGAGAGCGAAACAACAGTGGCTACAGTGACTGGTAGTGAAAATGTAACTATTACTTCAGAGAATTATGACCGTTATATCGGCGGTGATTTCTTGTCATTTGAACGTTTTGATTTTGAAGAAGGTTCACCAGAAAAGGTAAAGACAAAAACTCGTTTGTATTCTACACTGTTGCTGGCTGGTGAGTATGGGTTGTTGAATAATAAGCTGAGTGTTGGTGCAATGTATACTGCTCGTTTTGCAGAACCGAAAACATTGAATGAATTGACATTCTCGGCCACACTACGTCCGAAAAATTGGTTGAATGCAGCAATTAGTTATTCTCCGATTCAGGCAAGTGGAAAATCAATTGGTCTTGCTGTGAAATTAGGTCCCTTGTTCATAGGTACTGACTATATGTTCTTTGGAAATAATTCTAAGTCAGTAAATGGCTTTTTGGGAATATCTTTCCCTTTGGGAGGAAAACCAAAACCATTCTCTGAACTCTAAAAACATACTTGTCTATTACTATAATTAAATAATTGAGATGGGGAGTGGCTGCCTTCCGAATCGTAATGTTATGTATTGTCTGTTATGGGTTACGATAGGTTGGCAGCCTTGTTTTGTATTCTTTTATATCTGAAGTTCTTTTAAGGTTTCACCATTTAAATGGTGTACGGTGATTTTTCTGTTCTCATAGCTTGCGAAAGTGGGAGGATTGCCTCCTTTTGGAAAAGTGATGGAACCTGTATTACAAACCACTGTATCCCCTGCTTTTTCTAGTTTCCATAAATGGGTATGTCCGTAGAAGAATATGTCATATCCGTTTTGTGGATGTTTTTCTTCGTTGTAAATATGGCCGTGTGTGAGGAATAACTTTTTTCCGTTATCTACTACCAATGTGTAATCAGACAAAATGGGGAAATTTAATAGCATTTGATCTACTTCTGAATCACAATTTCCTCGTATCGCTACAATTTCATCTGCCATTTCATTTAATCGTTCTGCAATGCCTTTAGGATTTAGTCCTTCAGGAAGACCGTTTCGAGGCCCATAGTTTAATATATCTCCTAAGATGAGAAGCATGTCAAACCGGTGTTCTTGATAAAATTGTAGGACTTTTTCCAAAGCAGGAAGGCATCCGTGTATGTCTGAAACAATCAAATATTTCATATAAACTGTTTGGTCATTATAGAATTCGATACAAACTTAAGAAAAAATTGTTACTTTTCGTCTTCTTATATTTTAAAAGCAAGATAATGTTATCTTATTTATATAAAAAAAAGGCCACCTTTATAAGGCAGCCGTTTTCTGTTATTATGCTAAAATAAATTATTCAGCTTTTTCGTCGCTCCAGTCCATTGCAGCCATACGCTTGTAAGAAGCATAACGTTTCTTAGCCATGTCTTCACAAGCAGCGAACAAGTCAGCAGCTTCTGTCGGGTATTGTTTCATTACAGATGCGAAACGAACTTCACCCTTCAGATAATCCTGGAAGCCTTCCCAGTTCGGTTCTTTAGAGTCAAGTGAGAACGGATTCTTACCTTCTTCTTCCAGAGCCGGGTTGAAGCGCCACAAGTGCCAGTAACCACATTCTACAGCCTTAGCTTCTTCAGCCTGAGATTTACCCATACCAGCTTTCAAACCGTGGTTGATACATGGAGCGTATGCGATAACCAATGATGGTCCAGGATATGCTTCAGCTTCGCGGATAGCTTTCAAAGTCTGAGCCTGGTCAGCACCCATTGCAATCTGAGCTACGTAAACGTAACCGTAAGTAGTGGCAATCATACCCAGGTCTTTCTTGCGAACGCGTTTACCAGAAGCAGCAAACTTAGCGATAGCACCCAGCGGAGTAGCCTTAGAAGACTGACCACCAGTGTTAGAGTAAACTTCAGTATCCAATACCAGGATGTTTACATCTTCGCCAGAAGCGATTACATGGTCAAGACCTCCGTAACCAATATCGTAAGAAGCACCGTCACCACCGATAATCCACTGTGAGCGTTTTACCAGATAGTCTTTGAATTCAGCGATAGTAGCGCAAGCAGCACACTTGTCTTTTGCAGCTTCTACCAACGGGATAATCTTTTCAGCAGCAGCTTTGCTCTTATCAGCATCGTTGCGGCCGTCAATCCATTCCTGGAATGCTTCTTTGTATTCTGCCGGAGTAGCTTCGTTTGCGATAGCAGACTTCATAGCTTCTTCCAGACGGTTGCGCAGTTTCTTGTTAGCCAATTCCATACCCAGACCGAATTCGCAGAAGTCTTCGAACAATGAGTTAGCCCAAGCAGGACCCTGACCTTTTTCGTTAGTTGTGTAAGGAGTTGAAGGAACTGAACCAGAGTAGATAGAAGAACATCCAGTAGCGTTAGCAACCATTTCACGGTCACCGAACAACTGAGAAATCAGTTTCACATACGGAGTTTCACCACAACCAGAGCAAGCTCCAGAGAACTCGAACAACGGCTGAGCGAACTGAGAGTTCTTCACGTTAGCCTTGATGTCTACCAAGTGCTGTTTAGACTTCACGTTGTCAGCGCAGTAAGTCCAGTTAGCAGCTTCAGCCAACTGAGTTTCAAGCGGCTTCATAGTCAAAGCCTTGCCACCCTTCTTCGGGTTGCCCGGACAAACGTCAGCACAGTTACCGCAACCCAAGCAGTCCATAACGTCTACCTGTACACGGAATGTCATGCCGTCGAACTGTTTACCTACAGCTTTCAGAGTCGGGAAGTTAGCACCAGCTTGTTCTTCAGCATCCAGTACGAACGGACGGATAGCAGCGTGAGGACAAACGTATGCACACTTGTTACACTGGATACAAGTTTCTGGATTCCATTCTGGAACGAATGCAGCTACACCACGTTTTTCGTATTTAGCTGTTCCCTGATGCCATGTACCGTCTTCGATACCCTTAAATGCAGATACTGGCAGCAAGTCACCATCCTGAGCGTTGATAGGACGAACAACTTCGTTGATGAATGCCGGATCGTTGTTTGCAGCAGCAGCTTCAACTTCCAGGTTAGCCCATGCCGGATCAACAGTCAATTGTTTGTATTCACCACCACGGTCAACGGCAGCGTAGTTCTTGTTAACCACGTCTTCACCCTTCTTGCCGTAAGACTTCACGATGAATTTCTTCATCTGTTCTACAGCCAGGTCAACTGGAATTACGCCAGTGATACGGAAGAATGCAGACTGCAGGATAGTGTTAGTACGGTTACCCAAACCAATTTCCTGAGCAATCTTAGTTGCATTGATATAGTAAACAGTGATGTTGTTTTCTGCGAAGTATTTCTTCACTTTGTTCGGCAGGTTCTTAGCCAATTCTTCGCCTTCCCAGATAGTGTTCAGCAAGAATGTACCGTTCTTACGCAGACCGCGAGTTACATCATACATGTGCAGGTAAGCCTGTACGTGGCAAGCTACGAAGTTAGGAGTAGTTACCAAGTAAGTAGAGCGGATAGGATGATCACCGAAACGCAAGTGAGAGCAAGTGAAACCACCAGATTTCTTAGAGTCGTATGAGAAATAAGCCTGGCAGTATTTGTTGGTGTTGTCACCGATGATTTTTACAGAGTTCTTGTTAGCACCTACAGTACCATCAGCACCCAGACCGTAGAATTTAGCTTCGAACATACCTTCGCCACCCAAAGCGATTTCTTCTTTCTGAGGAAGAGAAGTGAAGGTAACGTCATCTACGATACCGATAGTGAAGTGGTTCTTAGGAGTCGGCAATGCCAAGTTTTCGTATACAGAAAGAATCTGAGCAGGAGTAGTATCCTTAGAACCCAGACCATAACGTCCGCCTACGATAAGAGGAGCATTTTCCTGTCCGTAGAAGCAGTCTTTTACGTCAAGATACAAAGGTTCGCCGTTTGCACCCGGTTCTTTTGTACGGTCAAGAACTGCAATGCGTTTTGCAGTCTTAGGTACAGCAGCCAAGAAATGTTTAGCAGAGAACGGACGATACAAGTGTACAGAAACCAAACCAACTTTTTCGCCGTTTGCTACCAAGTGGTCGATAGCTTCACGAGCAGCTTCAGTTACAGAACCCATAGCGATGATTACGCGTTCAGCATCTTCAGCACCATAGTAGTTGAACAAGCCGTAGTGACGTCCTGTAATCTTGTTGATTTCGTTCATATATTCTTCTACGATAGCAGGAACTGCTTCATAGAACGGATTGCAAGATTCTCTGTGCTGGAAGAAGTGATCCGGGTTTTCAGCCATACCGCGAGCAACCGGTTTGTTAGGACTGAGTGCACGTTCACGGAATTCAGCTAAAGCTTTCTGGTCTACCAGCGGAGCGAGGTCTTCGTTTTCCAGCATTTCAATCTTCTGGATTTCGTGTGATGTACGGAAACCGTCGAAGAAGTTCAAGAACGGAACACGAGACTTGATTGTTGACAAGTGAGCTACACCGGCCAAATCCATAACTTCCTGTACAGAACCTTCACAAAGCATAGCGAAACCAGTCTGACGGCAAGACATTACGTCCTGGTGGTCACCGAAGATACACAATGCGTGAGAAGCCAGTGTACGTGCAGAAACGTGGAATACGCATGGCAAGAACTCACCTGCAATTTTGTACATGTTAGGAATCATCAACAGAAGACCCTGAGAAGCAGTATAAGTAGTTGTCAATGCACCAGCCTGAAGAGATCCGTGTACTGCACCGGCAGCACCACCTTCAGATTGCATTTCCTGAACCAAAACAGTTTCGCCGAAGATGTTTTTACGACCTGCGGCAGCCCATTCGTCTACATATTCAGCCATTGTAGATGACGGGGTGATAGGATAGATAGCTGCAACTTCTGAGAACATATATGAAATATGTGCTGCAGCCTGGTTACCATCACAAGTGATGAATTTTTTTTGTTTAGTCATACAATTACTAATTAAATATGAAGTAATAAAATCGTTATTGTCAATATAAAAATCCAAATAACCATAAAGGTATCTGGTCACCGTGTCCTATTTCCATTTTATGCATAGCATAGTATATGTTCGGATTGCTTTTATATTTGCTTCCTTCTGCACAAATCCGGAAATGCAGCGTATTGTCTACAAGGAAAGAGGTACCTTTATCTCCTTTGTTGATTTTGTGGTCTTTCCACAAGGTATTGACAAAGAAGGTTTCCAGCACATCCTGTTCCTCCACCTTTACTGGGTAAATGCTGTACATCAGGTTCGTGTTATGCATCATGATTTTAGCCGGCTTTTTAGGGAAACTTTCCCCTTTCGGATAAACCATGTTGATGAGTCGTGCATCTGCCAGGTATTTTATGTAGTTCATGACTGTGGCACGTGATGTCTGAATTTCATTAGCCAATTGGCTGACATTAGGAGCCACAGGACCATCTACCGCTAGCAAATATAATAATTTTTTGATTTTGGACAGATATTTCAGTTCGATTTGTTTAATCAGGAGAATGTCCACTTCAATCATCATGTTCATGGTCTTCAGCAGATTCTCTGAGAAATTTCTTTTTTCAAGGAAAAAAGGATAGAAACCATGATGAATGTAGTCCTGAAAATAATTGAGCGGATTGATGTGTGGTAAGATTGTTTTTACAATATGCTCGTGATTGTGCAGAATCTCATCCAACGTATAAGCTGAAAAATGATTTCCTGTCTGTAAGTTCAGAAATTCACGGAAAGAAAATCCTCTCAGGTTATATGACTTGACAATCCCGTTCAACTCGGGATTTTCATCTTTCAGGCGCATTACAGAAGAACCGGTAAATACAATTTTCAGTTGCGGATAACGTTCGTAGCATGTACGCAAATCATGACTCCAGTCTGGAAGCTTGAAAACCTGATCAATAAGCAGGACTTTTCCCCCTCTTTTAACAAATTCCCCGGCAAAGTCTACTAAACTGTATTGTGAAAAGTAGAAATTATTCATGTTTACGAACAAGCAGGAACGGTCAGTCCCGAATTTTTCTTTTGCATATTGTAAAAGAAATGTGGTTTTGCCTACCCCTCTTGTACCTTTTATACCAATCAAGCGATCATTCCAGTCTATTTCATCCATGAGATCACGGCGAACAGGAGCGTTGGTATGTTCAACCAAATAATTATGTGTTCTGTAAAATGCTTCCATGAATTCTGTTTCTAGGCTGCAAATATACGAATACTTCATAATATTGCAAACTGGAGTTGTCAAAAATTCATCTTTTGATTAAGTTTTTTTGAATCTCTTTTTGGTGCATCAAAGGCGGGGATTTGTTGGTTTGCTTTTCAGGTATAGATTCTCGATTTGATAATTTGTAAAGGGGGAGAATCGTAGCATCATTTGTGTAATCTCAGTATTTTCAAAGAAGTACTACAGTACTCCCGTGAAAGTACTGGAGTACTTCATAGGCAGTACTACAGTACTTCTTCGGGAGTACTGGAAACTTACTTCAGTTCGTTTTTGGGGGATTAGAATTGATAATTCTTTTCCACCCAGTCGATAAATGCCTGGTTTACTTGGCGTGTTCCTCCCGGAGTAGGATAGTCTCCACTAAAATACCAGTCTCCTGGATGTGCCGGACATGCTTCATGCAGTCCTTCCAACGTTTGGTAAACAATCTGTACTTTTGCCCGCGTAGTGGGAGGAGTCAGCAATGCAGCAATCTTTTCTGATATTTCTTCATCACTAAAGGATGCATAGATTTCTTTTACGTAATTGTGCATTTTTTCCTTAGGCAGGTTCATTTGTTCTTTGGATTTTCTATAGGCATATTCAATGACGTGCTGCATGTCACGCTCTTCCAGCAGAGCAATGGCAGCCTTGAAGGCGATGAATTGTTCCATGCTGGCCATGTCAATACCATAGTAATCCGGATAACGGACTTGTGGCGAAGAGGATACGATGACAATCTTTTTGGGCTGCAGACGGTCGAGAATGCTGATGATACTTTGTTTCAAGGTCGTTCCTCGTACGATACTGTCATCAATGATGACTAAATTATCTTCATGTGGCACGAGGCTTCCGTAGGTAATATCATATACGTGAGCTGCCAGGTCGTTACGGGTATTTCCTTCTGCAATAAAAGTACGTAATTTAATATCCTTGATGGCTACCTTCTCGCTTCGGATGCGTTGAGAAAGAATTTGTTTCAGCTCCTCATGGTTCGGTGTGTGACCCAGAGCCTCGATTTGTTTGATTTTAAGTTGGTTCAGGTAATTGTCCAGTCCTTCCAGCATTCCATAGAAAGCTACTTCAGCTGTATTGGGAATGAATGAGAATACAGAATGGGCAATATCATGATTGACTGCAGAGAGAATCGGTTCAATCAGTTTTTCTCCTAATTTTTTACGTTCCCGATAAATATCCACGTCACTTCCTCGGCTGAAGTAGATGCGTTCGAAAGAGCAGGGTTTTAATTTTCCGGGTTTGTTGATTTGTGCCAGTCTGAGCTGACCTTTCTTATTGACCAATACAGCTTGGCCAGGCATCAGTTCATGGATGCTTTCAGCAGGGATATTCAATACCGTCTGAATGACAGGGCGTTCCGAAGCTAATACCATGATTTCATCGTCCTGATACCAGAACGCGGGGCGAATACCCCATGGGTCGCGTACGGCAAAGGTCTCGCCGCTTCCTGTCATTCCGCAGATGACGTAACCTCCATCCCAAGATGGAGAAGATGTTTTCAGTACGTTTGTCAGGTCAATCCGGTCTTCAATGGCATGCGTAATGTCCATTCCTTTCAAGCCTTCTTCTTTGCACTGCTTGTAAAGGCGCTCCACTTCTCTGTCCAGCCGGTGACCTACCTGCTCCAGCATGATATAGGTATCTGCGTATTTCCGGGGATGTTGTCCGGCTTCAGTAATATCAGCAAAGATTTCGTCTACATTGGTCAGATTGAAGTTACCGCACAATGCCAGGTTCTTGGCACGCCAGTTGTTGCGACGGAGAAATGGATGAACATACGAGATACCGCTTTTCCCGGTGGTAGAATAACGCAGATGTCCCATATAAAGTTCTCCGGCAAAGGGCAGGCACTTCTTTGCAAATTCTGCATCGTGCAATTGTTCTTCCGTTAAATCTTTGTATTGTTGATGAACGTTGTTGAAGATTTCTGTAATGGCTCCCGCTCCGAGTCCTCTTTCACGGAACATGTATTCCTCACCAGGGTTGGCTTGCAGTTTTACGCAGGCTAATCCTGCAGCTTCTTGTCCTCTGTTGTGCTGCTTCTCCATCAGCAGATAAAGCTTGTTCAAGCCATACATCCATGTACCATATTTTTCCTGATAATATTCCAGTGGTTTCAGGAGTCGGATAAGAGCGACCCCGCATTCATGTTTTAATGTTTCCATCTGTATTTTGTTTTCAAGCCATATTATGATTTTCGTTTACAAAATAACAGACAATTATTAAAAGAGGTATGTGCTGTGCATGAAAAAATACATTGTTTCTGTCTTTTTGTGATAAATGTAATCAAAATGTATCTATTCTGTTTTATTCTGAAACTTTTTTATTTGCTATATAAAGAAAGTGAAAGGTGTGGATGACGTAGATGAAAATATTGTAATGAAAAATCCTACAAAAGTATCATATTGGAAGTGATATTATTATTTTTGTGGACAAATAGAATGTAAACTCTGTTTTGGGTATTAATAATGAAAGATAAAATGAGGTTAGCAGGAAAATTTATGAGAAAAGAAGAGCAGGAAGTAACAGAATGTCATCAGACATCTTCCGGGCTTTATCAACCGGAGTACGAGCACGATGCTTGTGGAGTAGGTATGATTGTAGACATTCATGGTAATAAATCACATGAATTGGTGGATGCAGCCTTGAAAGTCTTGGAAAATATGAAACATCGTGGCGCAGAAGGCGCAGACAACAAGACGGGTGACGGTGCAGGTATTATGCTGCAGATTCCACATGAGTTTATATTGTTACAGGGAATTCCGGTGCCTGAAAAGGGGAAATATGGTACGGGATTGGTTTTTCTTCCGAAAGACGCGAAGGAACAGGAGTCCATTCTGAGCATCCTGATTGAAGAGGTAGAGCGTGAAGGATTGTCATTGATGCACTTGCGCTCCGTACCCGTGAATTCTTCAATCTTAGGAAAAAGTGCGCTGGAGACTGAACCAGACATTAAGCAGGTGTTCATTACCGGGGCAACCGACCTGGAAAATTTTGAACGTACCTTATATATTGTGCGTAAAAAGATTGAACGCCGTGTACATCATAAGGACTTTTACATTGTTTCCTTGTCCAGTAAAAATATTATATATAAAGGTATGCTGTCTTCGGTACAGGTGCGTGAATATTTCCAGGACCTTACCCAGCCTTACTTTACCAGCGGACTGGCCATCGTACATTCTCGTTTTAGTACGAATACATTTCCTACCTGGAGTTTGGCACAGCCTTTCCGCTTGTTAGCCCATAATGGAGAAATCAATACCATTCGTGGAAACAGAGGATGGATGGAGGCGCGTGAAAGTGTACTTTCTACTCCTTTATTAGGTGACGTGAAGAAAATAGGTCCGATTATACAGCCGGGAATGAGCGACAGTGCCTCACTCGATAATGTATTGGAATTTTTCGTGATGTCTGGATTGAGCCTGCCGCATGCCATGGCTATGCTTGTGCCAGAGTCATTCAATGACAAGAATCCGATAAGTGAGGAGTTGAAGGCGTTTTATGAGTACCATTCCATTTTGATGGAACCTTGGGACGGACCGGCAGCCTTGTTGTTCAGCGACGGACGTTATGCAGGTGGTATGCTCGACCGTAATGGTTTACGCCCGGCGCGTTACCTGATTACTAAAAACGATATGATGGTGGTAGCCAGCGAAGCTGGAGTCATTAATTTTGAACCTGAAGCCATTAAGGAAAAAGGCCGTCTTCAGCCTGGTAAGATATTGTTGGTAGATACCCAGGAAGGACGTATTTACTACGATGGCGAACTGAAGAGCCAGTTGGCGGCTTCCAAGCCTTATCGTCAGTGGCTTTCTACCAACCGTATTGAACTAGATACATTACGCAGTGGCCGTAAGATTTCCAATTCTGTACCTGATTATGAACGTCGCCTGCGTGCATTCGGATTTACTCGTGAAGACATAGAACGTACGCTTACTCCGATGTGTATGAATGGGGCAGAACCCACAGCTTCTATGGGTAACGATACTCCTCTGGCTGTGTTGTCCGACAAGCCACAGATATTGTTCAATTATTTCCGTCAGCAGTTTGCTCAGGTGACCAATCCGCCAATTGACCCGATACGTGAGGAACTGGTGATGTCGTTGACGGAATATATCGGAGCTGTAGGAACCAACATCCTGTTGCCGAGTGAATCACATTGTAAGATGGTGCGTCTGCCACACCCGATTCTGAACAATACACAGCTTGATATATTGTGTAACATTCGCTATAAAGGGTTCAATACCGTGAAGTTGCCGATGCTGTTCGATGCAGCAAGAGGAGCGGAAGGTCTGCGTGAGGCATTGAATGAGTTGTGCAAGAAAGCCGAGGCAGCAGTGGACGAAGGTGTGAACTACATCATTCTTTCCGATCGTGAGATTGATGTAGCACATGCAGCCATTCCTTCTTTGCTGGCTGTAAGTGCCGTACACCATCACCTGATTTCTGTACAAAAGAGAGTACAGACCGCATTGGTGGTAGAAAGTGGAGAAATTCGGGAAGTGATGCATGCCGCTTTGTTGCTGGGATATGGAGCGAGCGCCATCAATCCGTATATGGTATTTGCCATTCTGGATGACATGGTGAAGAAAGGCGATGTGCAGTTGAATTATGAAACTGCCGAAAAGAACTACATAAAAGCCGTTTGCAAAGGACTTTATAAAGTAATGAGTAAGATGGGCATCAGTACGATACGTTCTTACCGTGGAGCGAAGATATTTGAAGCCGTTGGTTTGGGCAGCGAAGTGCTTTCTACTTACTTCGGTACACCTTCTTCATCCATTGGAGGTGTCGGATTGGAAAGCATTGCCAAAGATTATCAGGCGTTCCATGATGCAGGTTTTGCAAAAGAGGTCGACGATTTGTTGCCTTATATCGGCCAGTTCTCCTACCGTAAGGATGGCGAGAAGCATGCGTGGAATCCGGAAACTATCAGTGCTTTGCAGTTGGCCACTCGTTTGGGAAGCTATGCCAAGTTCAAGGAATATACGCGTCGGGTAGATGAAAAGGAAAGTCCGATATTCTTGCGTGATTTCTTCTCTTTCCGCCGTAATCCGATTCCATTGGAAGATGTAGAGCCGGTAGAGGAAATTGTAAAGCATTTTGTAACGGGAGCTATGTCTTTTGGTTCTATCAGTAAAGAGGCGCATGAAGCCATGGCACTGGCCATGAACAAGCTGAACGCCCGTAGTAATACGGGTGAAGGAGGAGAGGATTCCGACCGTTTCCATGAGACCTACGATGGTATTTCCTTGTGCAGTAAGACCAAACAGGTAGCTTCCGGACGTTTCGGTGTAACCACTGAATATTTGGTGAATGCCGAAGAAATCCAGATTAAGGTGGCACAGGGAGCTAAACCAGGTGAAGGTGGACAGCTTCCGGGATTCAAGGTGAATGAAGTCATTGCTAAGACGCGTCATTCTATTCCGGGCATTTCGTTGATTTCGCCTCCCCCTCATCACGATATTTATTCAATCGAAGACTTGGCTCAGCTGATATTCGATTTGAAGAACGTGAATCCGAAAGCCAAAATCAGTGTGAAACTGGTAGCTGAAAGTGGTATTGGTACCATTGCAGCCGGTGTGGCAAAAGCAAAGGCTGATTTGATTGTCATTTCAGGAGCAGAAGGTGGAACAGGAGCTTCTCCGGCCTCTTCCATGCGCTATGCCGGTATTTCTCCGGAAATCGGTTTGAGCGAGACACAGCAGACACTGGTACTCAACGGACTCCGTGGTCAGGTACGTTTGCAGACTGACGGACAGTTGAAGACTGGACGTGACATCATCAGCATGGCTTTGCTGGGAGCAGAAGAATTTGGATTCGGAACTTCTGTATTGATTGTTTTGGGATGTGTCATGATGCGTAAATGTCATGCCAATACATGTCCGGTAGGTGTGGCTACACAGGATCCGCAGTTGCGGGCACATTTCCGCGGACATTACCGTTATGTGGTCAACTTCTTCCGTTTCCTGGCACAAGAGGTACGTGAATACCTGGCAGAGATGGGATTCTCCCGTCTGGAAGACATTGTGGGACGTACGGATTTGATTGAGATACGTCCGACAACTCATGAAAAGGCTTCATTGCTCGATTTCAGTAAATTGTTGCATAAAGTCGATAACGGAGCTGCTTTACATAATGTAACAGAACAGCGTCATGAGATAGAGCACGTGAAGGATGTCAGTATGCTGGCTGCCGCACGCGAAGCACTGGAGAACCGTAAGGAGGTATCGTTGGAATATGCCATATCCAATACCGACCGTTCGGTAGGAGCCATGCTTTCTGGAGCCGTAGCTGCCAAGTATGGACAGGCTGGATTGCCCGCACAGACCATCCAGGTGAAGTTCAAAGGTTCAGCCGGACAGAGTTTCGGTGCTTTCCTTCCACATGGGGTCAGCTTCAAGCTGGAAGGTGAAGCGAACGACTACCTGGGTAAAGGCTTGAGTGGAGGACATATTTCGGTACAGCCTCCGGTAAGAAGTAATTTCCTGGCCGAAAACAATGTAATCGCTGGTAATACATTGTTGTATGGCGCCACAAGTGGAGAGGTGTATATCAATGGTTGCGTAGGTGAACGTTTTGCCGTACGTAACTCTGGAGCCATTGCGGTAGTAGAAGGGGTAGGCGACCATTGCTGTGAGTATATGACTGGCGGACGAGTAGTCGTACTGGGTAAGACCGGACGTAACTTTGCCGCAGGTATGAGTGGGGGAGTTGCTTACGTATGGGATAAAGACCGCAACTTCGATTACTTCTGTAACATGGAAATGGTAGAGCTTTCTCTGTTGGAAGATGCTACAGCCCGCAAAGAACTGCATGAACTGGTTCGTCAGCATTATCTGTACACCGGTTCTCAACTGGCACGTACGATGTTGGATAACTGGAGCCGTTATGTGGAAGAATTCATTCAGGTAACTCCGATTGAATACAAGAAAGTGCTGGCTGAAGAGCAGATGCGCAAACTGCAGCAGAAGATAGCCGAAGTACAGCGTGATTATTGATTAATTGTTGAACAGTAAAAAACTAGATATATGGGAAATCCAAAAGCATTTCTGACCGTTCCCAGACAAGAGGCCGGATACCGTCCGGTACACGACCGTATCATGGACTTCAGTGAAGTGGAACAGACGTTGAACACAAGCGAGCGAAAGCTCCAGGCATCGCGGTGTATGGACTGTGGGGTACCTTTCTGCCATTGGGCATGCCCGTTGGGCAATCGTCCTCCGGAGTTCCAGGATGCCATGTACAAGGGAAAATGGAAAGAAGCTTATGAGATACTTACCGGAACCAATGATTTTCCGGAGTTCACTGGCCGTATATGTCCGGCATTGTGTGAAAAGAGTTGTGTGTTGAAGTTGAGTATGGATGCACCGGTAACCATTCGTGAAGATGAAGCCGCTATCATTGAAGCTGCTTTTCGTGAAGGGTATGTACAGCCTCGTCAATATGAACGAAACGGGAAGTCTGTGGCTGTCATCGGTTCCGGACCTGCAGGACTGGCGGCTGCCAATCAGTTGAACCGCAGAGGATATACGGTGATGGTGTTCGAAAAACTGGAATACGTGGGAGGCTTGTTGCGGTTTGGTATTCCGAATTTTAAGCTCAGCAAGTCGGTAATCGACCGCCGTGTGGCAGTGATGGAAGCAGAAGGAATCACTTTCAAGGTTAATGCCGATATCGACGTGACAAACCTTCCCGAAGGATTTGATGCATACTGTATTTGTACGGGTACGCCGCAGGCACGCGATTTGAATATCCCCGGACGTGAACTGAAAGGTATTCATTTTGCCATGGAGATGCTGGCACAGCAGAACCGCGTGCTGGCTGGGCAGCATATTTCGGAGGAGGAACGCATCACGGCAAAAGGCAAGCATGTGCTGGTAATTGGAGGTGGAGATACGGGTAGTGACTGTATCGGTACAAGTAACCGTCAGGGAGCACTCAGTGTGACGCAGATTGAAATTATGCCGAAACCTCCTGTAGGTCATAATCCGAATACTCCGTGGCCGCAGTGGCCGGTGGTTCTCAAAACCAGCAGCAGTCATGAAGAAGGATGCATACGTCGGTGGAGTCTGACTTCCAACCGTTTCCTGGAAGAAGACGGGAAAGTGTGCGGTGTAGAAGTGGAAGAAGTGGAATGGACTCCGGGAGCCGAAGGAGAACGTCCGGTGATGAAGCCAACCGGCAAGAAAGAAATTCTGAAAGCCGATTTGGTATTACTGGCAATGGGATTCCTTCGTCCGGTACAACCCGAATTCCCGGCAAATGTCTTTGTGGCCGGTGATGCAGCTACCGGAGCCAGTCTGGTTGTGAAGTGCATTGCAGGCGGTCGGAAGGCCGCAGCCGACATTGATGCATATTTAAGCCGAAAATAATTGATTTCATACAAAATATAAATACAACTTTACGATTATGTGTGGCATTGCAGCTATTTTAAATATCAGAAAACAGACTCCAGAGTTGCGTGAAAAAGCATTGGCCATGGCTCGAAAGATTCGTCATCGTGGTCCCGACTGGAGTGGAATTTATTGTGGGGGATCGGCTATCTTAGCGCATGAACGTTTGTCGATAGTAGACCCGCAGAGTGGCGGACAGCCTTTGTACTCACCCGATAAGAAAGTGGTACTGGCCGTGAACGGCGAAATCTACAATCACCGTGAGATTCGTAAGGAGTATGCCGGAAAATATGATTTCCAGACAGGAAGTGATTGTGAAGTAATCTTGGCGCTTTATAAAGAATACGGAATACATTTTCTGGAAAAGCTGAATGGTATTTTTGCATTCGCGCTGTATGATTCAGAAAAAGATGAGTTTCTCATCGCTCGCGACCCTATCGGGGTGATTCCACTTTATATTGGTTATGACAGCGATGGCAAAGTCTATTGTGCCAGCGAACTGAAAGCGTTGGAAGGTTTTTGTGAACGTTATGAACCCTTTTTACCCGGACATTGTTATTATAGCAAGGACGGGAAGATGACCCGCTGGTACGTTCGTGACTGGACTCAGTATGAGGCAGTAGCTGATGCACCGGCATCGGTAAGTGCTTTGCGGGAAGGCTTGGAAAAAGCTGTACGTGAGCAACTGATGAGTGATGTACCCTATGGCGTATTACTCTCAGGAGGCTTGGACAGTTCGGTCATTTCTGCCATTGCTAAGCGTTATGCAGCCCGTCGTGTGGAAACGGATGGAAAGATGGCGGCATGGTGGCCGCAGCTTCATTCCTTTGCCATTGGTCTGGAGGGAGCCCCCGATTTGGCCAAGGCACGTGAAGTGGCTGATTTCATCGGTACCGTACACCATGAAATTCACTATACCATTCAGGAAGGTCTCGATGCACTTCGCGATGTGATTTATTACATTGAGACTTACGATGTAACGACAGTTCGAGCTTCTACACCTATGTACTTGCTGGCTCGTGTCATTAAGAGTATGGGCATCAAGATGGTGCTTAGCGGAGAAGGAGCAGATGAAATTTTTGGTGGTTATCTGTATTTCCACAAGGCTCCCGATGCACGGGCTTTCCATGAAGAAACTGTGCGTAAATTGTCCAAACTTTATTTGTACGATTGTTTGCGTGCTAATAAGTCCTTGGCTGCTTGGGGAGTAGAAGGACGTGTGCCGTTCCTGGACAAGGAATTCTTGGATGTGGCCATGCGGTTGAATCCGGAAGCCAAGATGTGCCCCGGAAAAACCATCGAAAAGAAAATCGTACGCGAAGCTTTTGCCGACTTGTTGCCTGAAAGCGTGGCATGGCGTCAGAAAGAACAATTTAGTGACGGTGTGGGATACAGCTGGATTGATACGCTGAAGGAATTCACGGCAAAAGAGGTATCCGACGAACAGATGGCGCATGCGGCTGAACGTTTCCCGGTGAATCCTCCCCGTAACAAGGAAGAGTACTACTATCGCTCTATCTTTGAGGAGCATTTCCCGAGTGAAAGTGCGGCTAAGAGTGTTCCCAGTGTACCGAGTGTGGCTTGTTCTACAGCGGAGGCACTGGCTTGGGATAAAGCTTTCCAGCATATCAATGAGCCGAGCGGACGTGCGGTAACCGATGTACATGAAGAGGGATACAAAAACTAAACTGATTATCAGATATGAAAATAGAATTTACAAAGATGCATGGTCTGGGTAATGATTACATCTATGTGAATACGATGAAATACCCGTTGACTAATCCGGAAGAAAAGTCCATAGCCTGGAGCCGTCCTCATACGGGGATAGGCAGTGACGGACTGGTGCTGATTGGCGATTCGGACAAGGCTGATTTCAGTATGCGTATTTTTAATGCGGACGGTTCTGAGGCCAAGATGTGTGGAAATGCCAGTCGCTGTATTGGGAAGTATTTGTATGAATATGGACTGACTACGAAGACGGATATTTTGCTGGATACGCTTTCCGGTATCAAGGAACTGCATTTGCAGGTGAAGGAGGGAAAAGTAGAGTCTGTTCGGGTGGATATGGGAATTCCTGCCGATATTCACTGGGTGGATTTGGGTGATGCTTATCCCTTTCGGAAAGGGGTAGCAGTGTCAATGGGAAACCCTCATCTGGTTATTTTTGTAGATAAAATGGAAAAGGTGGCTCTTGCGGAAGTAGGACCAGTGCTTGAACGTCATCCGCTTTTCCCGGATCGGGTAAATGTGGAGTTCGCTCAGGTATTGGACAAAGAAAACATACGCATGCGGGTATGGGAAAGAGGATCCGGTATCACACAAGCTTGTGGTACGGGAGCATGTGCTACCGCTGTGGCAGCAGCCTTTTCCGGACAATGCGGCTCCCATGCAACAGTCTGTATGGATGGAGGTGACCTGACCATCGACTGGGCAGGAGAGGGGCAGCATTTGTATATGACAGGACCCGCAGTAAAAGTATTTGACGGAACAATCGAATTAAAAGAGTAAGACAAGATATATATGATACAAGTAAACGATAATTTCATCAAGTTGCCCGGAAACTATCTGTTTTCGAGCATTGCTAAAAAAGTGAATGCCTTTAAATCGGCTCATCCGGAAGCTGCGCTTATCCGATTAGGAATTGGCGACGTGACTCGTCCGCTTCCGCCGGCTTCTATCAAGGCCATGCACTGCGCGGTAGACGAATTGGCCGATGCCGGAACCTTTCATGGATACGGCCCTGAACAGGGATATGATTTTTTGATTCAGGCTATTCTGGAACATGATTACCGCTCGCGTGGAGTAGAATTACGCCCGACAGAAATTTTTGTGAGTGACGGAGCTAAAAGTGACACCGGTAATTTTGGAGATATTTTAGGCACAGGCAATAAAGTTGCGGTAACAGACCCGGTGTATCCGGTGTATATTGACAGTAACGTCATGGCCGGGAGAGCTGGAGAACTTCAGGCAAACGGGCAATGGAACCGTTTGACTTACCTGCCTTGTACGGCAGAAAACCATTTTATCCCTTCTCTCCCCCAGGAGCCGGTAGACATGATTTATTTGTGCTATCCGAACAATCCTACGGGAACAACGCTGACGAAAGCCGAATTGCAGAAGTGGGTAGATTATGCTCTGGCACATAA
>ENA-UPWU01000469-UPWU01000469.1-human-gut-metagenome-genome-assembly--contig:-NODE-469-length-18635-cov-7.407210_pt1 | contig 18635 bp, 6 predicted proteins | sample MGYA00250058_ERZ773392 | MGnify/ENA primary metagenome ERZ773392 (study PRJEB29103, sample SAMN06112084) | human gut metagenome | biome: human gut; feature: ankylosing spondylitis patient; material... | reverse complement strand
CATGACGAGCAAAATCAGCGTGACAATCACCGCGACGGCAGATGCCTTGCCATAGTTCATCGAGCCGCCGAATGCGTACTGCCACATCAGCTGCATCAGCGACAGGGACGCATTATCCGGGCCGCCCTTCGTCAGCACCATCGGTTCATACATAATCTGGAACACGGAGATGATTTGCAGAATCAGCAGCGTACCCGCGAGCTTCTTGATGGCAGGAATCATGATGTGGATGATGCGCTGCCAGATGCCCGCGCCGTCAATCGCCGCCGCTTCGTACAGTTCTGGGCTGACACTGGACATGCCCGCCATGTAAATCAGCGCCGTCGCGCCCGCGCCCTTCCACGTTGCAATCAGAATGATGATGGGGATGACCCACTCTGAGCGCGTCAGATACGTCTGCGGCGCAATGCCCAAGTGGCTGAGCAGGATGTTCAGCACGCCGGACTTCTCGCCGGAGAAGAACGCCGACCAGAGGATGACGACCGCCAGACCGGGCAGCATATTCGGCAGATACGCCACCGTGCGGAAGAAGCTCTTGCTCCGCACGGTCTCCCCAATCAGCAGCGCCAGCACCATCGGCAGCAAGAAGCCCAGCAGCAGCGACCAGAACGTGTACGAGAACGTGTTCGTCAGCGCCTGCAGGAAGTCATCTTTGCCCATGACGCTGATGTAATTCTTGAAGCCGATGAAGTTCACCAGTTCGATGTTGCGCGTCTTGTACAGGCTCATCACCACGCTCTCGAACAGCGGTTCCCAGACAAAGAACAGCATCAGCACGAGGCTCGGCAGCATAATCAGCCAAGCATTGAGGTGGTCAACCGTCCGTGCGCGCAAGCCGACTTGCGCCTTTTTTCTGCTCATAGGCGTTCCTCCGCGAAGATTTGAGCGATTTTTGTGTAAAAGAAACCGGCATCGGTTCTCCTCCGCCGGTGTTCTTTTTTCCAATTAGAAATGAGGAATTAGCAATTAGCAATAATTGCCCGATGGCACCGCACTGCCCCGTCCGCATTGACTTTCGCTCGTCACCAACAAGGGCTAACCCAAAGTGCAGCGGCGCCGAAGGTTTCCAAAGGGCGATCGGAAAGCCCTTTGGTCGCCTCCGCAGAGGCGAAACCCTCTGCAACAAACAGTGCAATGCCATGCAGAATCAGAAATTAATAATCATTGATTTCATCATCCAGATACTCCTGGAAGGAATCCTGCGCCTTTTGCAGCGCCTTGCGCACATCCGCGCCCTCGCGGGTGATAACGCGCTGAATTACTGCGGTCAGCTCGCGATACAGCTGCTGCGCAAAGACGGGTTCCTCCGAGCGCAGCGTAATCGTGCCCTGCGTGATGGAATCGAAGAAGTCGTTATACAAGCGCATATCGACATTGCAGTATTCGTCAATAATCGCCTGCTTCGCCGCGTTGTAGTCCGCATCGTTCCACGCGCTGATGGCGGGCAGAACCGGGGCGCCGCGGTCGCGCTTGGCAGCATAGTCCGCGCGCATCCCCTCGATAATCTGGTCATTCAGGTAGGGCATCTTGCCCAGCACGGTCAGGTATGCCATCAGCGCCGTCGCCTGATCCTCGGTAATGTTCGGCGCGAACATGTAGCAGGTGCCGCCCGCCAGCGCATAGCGTCCCGCGTCGCCCGCCGGGAACGGAATCAGCGCGAAGTCCTCCACCGGCAGACCCTTGTTGGAGGTCGGCTGGTCAACAGAGTCATCCGCCGCGAAGTTCATCGCCGCTTCGCCCGTGCCCAGCAGAGAATGCGCGCCCGCCCAGTCGGTCGTGGTCGCGTCGGCATTGAGGATGTTGTACTTCCAGCGCAGGTCGCGGATGTATTCCATCGCCGCCACGCACTCGTCGGATGTGAAGTTGCACACCCAGCGGCCGTCTTCATCCTGATATTCCAGCGCGTTTTCGCCCACGCAGCCGAAATTCCACGCGATATTGGTGAACAGCCAGCCGCCATACGTCTCGCTCGCCGGGAATACCAGCCCCGCCTTGCCCGTCTTTTCGCGGATAATCTGACCGTATTCCGCCACTTCCTGCAAGGTCTTGGGGTAAATCGGCAGACCTTCCTCGTCCACCAGCCCCGCCTCGCGGAACAGGGCGACATTGATGTGCATACCCAGCACATAGCCGTCGCGCGGCAGACCGTAGATGCGGCCGTTCTCGTCGGACAGCATTTCGAGGTACGACGGGCTGAACTCATTCAGCACGCCCGCGCGCTCCAGCGCATCGGTCACGTCGCCGACAAGATGCTGGCTGATCAGCAGCTGCGGGTCGGTAAACGGCGGCTGGAAGATGCTCGGCGCCGTGCCGCCCTTCGCCATCGGAACGTAGCTGCTCAGGGTGTAGGAGTAGTAATCCGGCACCAGCGTCACGTTCGGGTACTGCTTCTTCATCGTTTCGCGGTAGCTCTCAAAGAGCGCCTTTTCCGCCTCCGCCGCCGTATCCGCGGGCCAGTTGCCCAGCGTAATCGTGCAGGTCAAGTCCGCATCAACGACCTCTTCCGCCATCGCCAACGGCAGCGCGCCCAGCGTCAGGCACAGCACCAGCAGCATGGAAACCAATTTCATTGACCCTCTCATGGGAAAACCTCCTTCACGAGTTCGTGGCGTATTTTCGTTAGGTTTAACGCTCAACCTTGTCTCTATTATAGTGTATCAAGCCCATTTTGTCAATCCTGTTTCGAGATTTTTTTGAAAAGAAAAGGGGCTGCTTCGGAGAAGTTGTGTCACCGAAGCAGCCAAAGGGATGTGTTATACTATTTCCAGATAAGAATGCGCCAAGATGCGCCGCGAATTTTTCATTCTGGCTAACGTGAATGGAACGCAGCGTAGCAGCGCTACGCTAAGTGGAATGAGCGGACGCCAGAAGGGAAAAGGCGCAAGCAGATGGCGCAGTTGAATCTGGAAATAGTATTATTTACTTTCCTTGAAAACGACCATCAGTCCCTGTGCATTTGCCCAGTCAATCACCTGCTGATTTTCCGCGTCGCAGAGAATCACCGGATGGCAGCCGCTGAAGGCATCATCCGCCAGCGTTTGCACACTGTTCGGGATAATGACCAGCCGCAGCAGCGTACAGTCTGCAAAGGCGCGCTTTCCAATCGCAGTAACGCCCTCCGGAATATTCACCTGCTGCACCTGCCACATGCCGACAAAGGCTTCTTCCTCAATGGTCTTCAAACTCGCAGGCAGCTGTAAAATATGATCCGATGCAATCCCATAGCCGTTGTCCAGCCATGTGCCACAAATCTTGCAGACCGTGTCGCTTATCCGCCCGTCTTCCGTCGATGTTGCAGGCCGTACCGTCTCAATGTACGGCGTATGCGGTATGTCGATGCGGCTTGTAACGGAACTGTATTCCGATTCCACATAGTTGTCCGCTGTCTGCGCAATGTAGAGCGTGTATCCCAGGTCGCAGCGAAGCGCCGAGAGGTCAAGCGTAATTTCGCGCTTGCCGTCCGGGTAGAGTTCTTCACGATCCTCCACATAGAAGTGCGTTAGAGGAGCACTCGATGTGCCGCCTTCCGGCCAGAAAATCAAATCCAGCTGCGCATTTTCCGGGAAAATATGTGAATCCGAAAGCGTCAGCGTCAGCTTGTTGTCCACCAGCTGTGCAGCATCACGAATGGGCGGCAGCTGGCATTCCAGCACCAAGTCAAATTCCGTCGGTGCCAGTGTGTTAATGTACTGGCTCAGGGTCGGGGTGAAGGTCGCATGATAGACCTTTTTGCCAGTAATGGTTTGTTTCTTTTCTATATCTTCTCCCCTTTCTATGGTGAACAGCGCCACGTTTGCTTCTTCGGTGCCTTCCGTCAGCGTCAGCGTGCCATCCACATTCCAGTCGCACAGCATCGCCGTGTATTCCGGATCATCCAGCCGCACTTCCGCACCATACGGATAGAGCGTCTGCGTATTCACCGTCACTTGCGCATACTCGCCCGTCAGGTCATCACTGAGCCAGTAGCCGTTGTTTGTGCCGATAATGGTCGGCTCAAATTTGCCCTGCGCGTTCTGCCAGTCCAGCGTATCCATGTGCCGCCCCGCGAAATCCAGCACATACGCATAACTCGCATCCATCAGTTCCTCAATCGGCTGAACTTCCGCATACACCAGCTTTTTGCCCTCTGTAAAGGACGCAGATGCCTGCGCCACAACCTCCGCCTCAACATCCTTGGAGTACGCCTGATAGAGGAAGGTCTGGTCGTAGTTGTCGCAGGCTTCCACGTTCGGATCATCCCCGAACGACAAGCGATACGTTTCTCGATTGAGCATGAAGTATCTCGCCTTTCCGAAATGCTCCACAAAGGCAGGATGCGTGAAATACCATTGCCCATCAATCTGAATCATATTCACGGCATCGCCGTCAAAATACGAAACAAAGACTGAGGTTTGATTTCCAATTCCCGCGCCTTCAACGATGCCCTTCGCGTTGAAGTAGATATCATTGGTAACATTTGCCGCGTTCAGCAGTGCTTTGTATGCAAATGCCCAGCCCCAGCGCGTACCTTTACGCTGGACAAGCACCATTTTGCCGCTATATGTGTCCGGCAGCATGTCTGACAGCATTGTTTCGCTGAGCATCCAGTCTGCCAGCGCTTCTGCTTTCTGATAGTCGGTCATGTCATCCGTAATCACCTGCGCGACAATCCCTGCCGCCATCTGTTCAGCCGTGCCGAGGTATTCTGCCGGAATCGACTCATCCAAATGCACGGGAATCTGATGCGCCAGCGCGTATTGATGCGCCGCGCTGCCCGACGGCGTGTAGAATTCCACAACCGCTTCACTGAACGCATCCTCCGCAATTTCCGTAACCGATGCCGGAATTTCCAGCAGCAGCATCGCGTTTCCAAATGCATTTGCGCCGATGCGCTCCAAGCCATCCGGCAGTTTCAGCGCTGCCAAAGCAACATTGCCGTGGAATGCCTGTGTGCCAATGCTGTGCACACCCTTTGGGATGGTAAGCGTCTGTATCCGCGCGGCCTGCGCAAACATCCCCTGCGGGATTTCCGTCAGTGATTTCGACAAATGCACGGACAGAATGGCATAATTCATCCACATCGGATTGATGCCGATTTGCTTCACGGTATCCGGGAAATACATGGACGTAACGGACGTGGAAGCAAACGCATAATCCCCGACCGTTTCCAGCGAATCGCCCAAAGAGAAGGACGGAATCGCTTTGCAGCCGTTGAATGCCCACTTGCCGATGTACTTCACATGCGGCAGCAAAACGCCCTTCTGCGCTGCCGACGGCGAAACGCGCTTCAGTTTCTTGCAGCCATCAAATGCATAGTCTGAAATTTCCGTCAAATTCGGCGAAATATTGATTTCCTCAATGTTTTCGCAGCTCGTGAAGGCATGTTCGCCAATGGACTGAATGAGCGCACCGCCGTTAATGGTTTGAAGCGCCTTGCAGCCGCAGAACGCACTGCTCTCGATGGTCGTAACAGTGCTGGCGAGCGTTGCTTCCGTCAGCTTCGAGCATTCCAAGAACGCGTCAGCACCAATCGTTTCAACGCCGGGGGCAACTGATATCTTTTCCAGATTTTCACAAGCAGCGAATGCCCCGGTAGCAATACGCTTTACATCTCCGGGAATGGTAATCGAGGTCAAACCGCTTTGACGGAATGCTGTTTCTCCAATTTCCGTTAGGCTTTCAGGCAATTCCACAGTTTGGAGCTTGCTCGCGTTCCAGAAGGCACTCTCCCCAATCTTCTTCAAGCCATTGGGGAGCGTCAGCGAACGGAGTTCTTCATTATAATAGAATGCCATGTCCGCGATTTCGGTCACATTCGCTGGGATAACAACTTCAGCAATCGGAACACTTCGGAATGCTTCTTTTCCGATCGTGGTCAACGCAGCCGGGAAGTTAACATCCTTCAAGGCAAAGCAGCGTACAAACGCAAGGTCTCCTATGTTCGTTACCCCATCCGGCAGATGAATGCTTTCCAGCGACTTGCAGTTTGCAAATGCTTCATAGCCGATGCTCGTCACACTGTCCGGAATTTCAATAGTTCTCAGGGACGTACAGTCCTTAAAGCCATGCACGAACGTGATGTTCTTCGGCAAAACGACCGTAGTCAGGGACGTGCATTCCGTGAAGCATCCGCCTTCCATGCGGAAAACCTGCGGCGGCAGAATTACTGTCTCCAAATTTTCGCATCTTGCAAATGCCCACTCCATCAAGTCAAAGTCCGTCGATGTGATTTCCACAGACTTCAGCTGATGGCAATATGCAAATGCAAAGCTTCCAACGTGAAGACCCGGCTGCGAAAGTTTCAGCGATGTAATGCCGGTATTACGGAATGCGTGGTAGCCGATTGACTCCAATTTTTCCGGGAATTCTATATCGTTCAGTGCTGTACAGTTTGCAAAAGCAGATTTTTCAATAGACGTGCAACTTTCCGGCAATTCAACTTTGACCAATGCACTGCAATTCTTAAACGTTTCCTCTTCAATACGTTCTACTCCATCAGGCAGTACCACATTTGTAAGCGCTTCGCAATCAGCAAATGTGCGAGATGCAATTTGCAGCTTTTGCTGAGTAAACTCTATTGACTGCAATCCTGTATTGCAGAACGCTTCCTTGCCGATGCTTTCCAGCTTATCAGGAAACTCAACGCTGCTGAGCGCTGTGCAGTCCTTAAATGCAGCATCGCCAATACTAATGCAGCTTTCTGGCAACGTTATGCTTGTCAATCCTTTTCTACCGCTAAACGCTGTTTCACCAATCGTTGCAATACCTTCACGAACTGTAACATGACCTGTAATGGAGGCGTTGACGAATAAGATGCCATTTTCCTGTTTGTCATACAAAATACCATCTTCCGACATATAACGCACAGAAGCAGGCGCAGTTGTAATAGTTTTTAAATGACCGGGCCAAGTGCCACTAATACTTTGCAGTGTTGCAGGCAAGTTCAGCGTCTCCAAGGAATTACAACCCTCGATAACGCCATTCTTCATTGTCTTTAAGTCATCAGGCAACGTAAGTTTCGACAGCGAAACGCAATCCACGAAAGTCGCAGAAAGTTCAGTAACGCCATTAGGAATCGTCATTTCAGTCAGTGACGTGCAGTGTGCAAATGCAGCCGATCCTAAGGTTGTTAATCCTTCTGGCAGCGTTACTTTTTCCAAATTAGTGCATCCACCAAATGCATACCATTTGATTGTTTGCAGTTCTTCAGGAAGTTCAATTGCTGTTAATTTTTCACAGTCTGCAAACGCCTTCTCGCCAATCTCTATCAACGTATCCGGAAGCTGTATGCCCGTGATATTTCTTCCGCTGAAAGCATCATTGCCAATACGTTCTGTTCCATCTCGTACTGTGATTACGCCTTCAATATTAGGCATTGTATAAAACACAGACTTGGAAGCGGTTTGGTATAGGATGCCATCTTCCATCTCGTAGTAAGGATTTCCTTCCGCCACACGAAGCGTTGTCAGTGACGAACAGTTTTCAATAAAGGACGTGTCCCTAATAAACGAGACATTGACCGGTATCGTCAGCGACGTTAGACCGGAATATTCAAATGCTTTCCACTCAATCGTTGTCAGTGTATCTGGCAATGTAATTTGTGTCAGCTTGGAACAGCCACTAAAAGCGCCTCGACCAATTTTCTCCACACCATCAAATGTGATTTCCTGTAAATACTGCTGTCCAGCGAAAGCAAAATCTGAAATTTTCTTTACGCTCTGCGGCAAACTCACACTCAACAGATTACCAGTATAGTTGCTTTGAAACGCCGATTCCCCAATTTCCACAATTCCTTCGCTGACAACAACGTGCGTCAGAATCGGGCTGCGGAGGTTTTCAATCGCATAGACAGGGTATCCGTCAATCACTGCCGGAACAACCGTCTCCGGCAGCGTGCCCGTATAGCCCGTAATATACGCTTTGTCCCCTTCAAGGCGATAGGTGAACGATGTGCTTTCACTGGCATAGCGCACCCCGTGTGCGCTCGCCCACAGCTGCGCCGGGCTGCCATCCTGCACCACAAGGCACAGCGCATCATTCACTGCTTCAAACGCATGGTCGCCGATTGTCTCCACCTGCGTGCCGATGGTGATGCTGCGCAGATTCTGGCAGTAGGCAAACGCATAGTCCGCAATGGCGGTCACGTTTTCGTCAATCACCAAATCCGCTCCTGCGCGCCGTGCCGGATAGAGCAGCAGCGTTTTACCTGTCGCGTCCATCAGGATGCCGTCACAAACCTGCAAATACACACTTTCCGCTTCCACGCGCACTTCTTGCAGGTACTTGCAGTTTGCAAAGGCGTTTTCCGCAGTACCGACCACGGGCAGCCCGTTATGCACAGCCGGAAGCACCAGCAGCACTGCGTTTTCATCGCAGCCGCTGACAAGATAGCCATCCTGCGCGGCATTGAGCGTGTAGGAAATCTCCTGATCCGCCGCGGCAAAATTCACGCCCTGTGACGTGGCTGCTTTTTCAGCGGCAGACCCCTTCCAGCCGCGGATGGTCAGATTCTCGCAGTTCGCAAAAGCATCCGCCGCGATTTCCTCCACGTCCGGCCAGAGCAGGATGTCCGTCAGCGCACTGCATCCCTCAAAAGCGGCACTTTCAATGCGCCGCACCGTGCGCGGCAAAGTCACATTGGTTAGGCTTTCATTGCCGCTGAATGCCCTTGCGCCAATTTCCACAATGCCGTCCGGCAGCTCGATTTGGGTCAGCGCAGTGCAGTGTTCAAACGTGCTCGCCGGGATTTTCGTCAACGCGGCGTCCCACTGAACTTCCCGCAGGGCGGCACAGTTCATCCATGCGCCGTTGCCTAGCGTCGTGACGCTCTTGGGCAGCTTCAGCATCTGAATCCCAGTGCCAGAAAAAGCAGACGAACCAATCGTGTTCAAATTTTCCGGCAGGACGATGTTTTCCAGCGTGCCAATGCCCGCAAACGCATACGCACCGATTCTGGTCAGGCTCTCCGGGAAGATGATTTCCGTCAGGGCCGTATTTTCAAACGCATTTGCTTCTATGGTTTGCAGATACTTGCTCCATGTCACCGTTTTCAGCGACGTGCAGCCGCTGAACGCCGACGCAGAAACGGTATGGAGGCGCTCCGGCATCTGGAATTCCGTCAAGGAAACGTCATTCCGGAACGCCGCTGCACTCAGGCTCGTTACGCTGTCCGGAATATGCACGCTTTCCAGTGCCGTGCAGTTCTGGAACGCCTTTGTGCCGATGTTCGACAGCGAATCATCAAACGACAGCGATTGCACCGCCGTGCAGCCTTCAAATGCCGATTCGCCAACAGACGTCACGCCCGTGAACGCATTGGGCGAAACAAGCGACGTGCAGCCCTTGAAGAATCGGTCAGGAATCGCCGTCAGCGTACCTTCGCCGAAATTCACGTTCTTCAAGCCCGTTGCATTTTCAAACATACCCGCCTGATAATCGCAGAAAGTCGGCGAGAAAGTCAGCGTTTCCAGATAACGCAGGTTTTTGAGTGCGCCATCATCAATCTGTGTCAGCGTTTCCGGCATGACAAAGCTTTGCTGCGGTGCGCTGGCAGCATAAGTCAGCAGCCGCGTGGCATCTGCCGTCATCAGTGCACCTTGCTGCACCTGAAAATGCGTGTTTCCCTCTGCCAGCTGGAAAGCCGTCAGCGCCGTGCAGTCACGGAATGCATCCGCGCCAATCAGGTTCAGCGACTTCGACAGCGGCATCGAAGTCAGCGCAACACAACCGTCAAAGGCTTCCGCGCCAATCATCGTAATATCGCCATCAATCTGAATGGATTCCAGTCTTTCGCAGCCCTGAAATGTGCGGTCCGGAATGACTGTCACGCCAGCCGGAATTTCCAATGATTTAATTTTATAACAATACTGAAATGCGCCTTCCCCGATGGATTCGAGTTTCTCAGGCAGGCGACCCTCTCCCCAAGTTCCCCCCATATTCCAGCATCCAGCGAACGCGCTTTTACCGATTTTGGTCACGTTTTTGCCGATGCACTGCTCAACACTGTAATCTCTTGCAGATCCATAGCCCCAGCAGTTCACAAAGGCTTCGTCCGGAATTTCTGTCAGTGAATCAGGGATTTCCAAAAAGTGCATTTGTAAACATGCCGCAAATACGCCCTCGCCCATTTTCGTCAGCTTCTGCGGCATCCGAACCGCATCAAGATAGGCGCTGCCTGCAAAGGCTTCCTTACCAAAGGTGGTTACATTGTCCGGAATGTAAAATTCCTTGCCGATGCCCGACGGCATATCATAAAACGCGCGGTCGCCGATCGTCGTGACCGGATACCCTTCAATTTCTTCTGGAATCAGCACTTTGCGGCGCAGAAGGTCTTTATTATATCCTGTAATCGTCGCTTCTCCATTCTGAATCTCATAGGTATAGTACTCTGCCGGGTCTGCAACAAGTACATATGCAAACAGATAATCATATCCATTTAATCGTAATTGAATACGCACCATTTCATTTGCAGAAAGTGAAATGCTGCCTTTACCATCCCATTCGACATGGATTCCCGTTGGCTCATAGGTATAGCTTTCCTTGCGACTCTCACCATATTCGCCATCATAGCCCGTAGTGCCACGACCATCCGTATAGCAGAAATACCACAGCCATTCCTCTTTTGTCACAACGTAATTTTCTGGAACATCGTAGGTAAAGTGGATTGTTTCCCCCGGCTGGGCAAAAATGACAGTCCGATCGTTCCAATCCATTTTCGCTTCCTTTGTCTCCGCGCAGGCAACTGTCGTTGCCAGCGCAAAAAGAAGCAAGAACAGCCCGAATGTGCCCTTCCAACGTTTCATGTGCAATTCTCCTCCATCCGCTTTTTCCCTGTTGCAAACTGCCAGTTTTCCATATTTATTATACGCAGGTTTTCCCAGCTTGTCAACATGATTGGTAATCGTTTCTTGACAATTTCTTCTGACAATAGTATTAGCACCTTATTGATTTGACAGTGCATGGCATAGCATTCGATTCAGTTTCTGTATTTTCCCTTAATTTTCTTGATTCTTCTATTGACTTTTTCTTGAAATTGCTGTATGCTGGAAATCGAGAAAGGGGTTGATACGCATGAAATCCAAGAAACTTTTGACGATTACCCTGACCAGTCTGCTGGTCGGAAGCTGTCTGACCATACCCGCACTGGCGGACAATGCGGCCGCTCAAAGCGGTGGAAATGTCGCGACTTACGAAATTTCGGCAAACGTAAAACGCATTGATGAATATGCGTTTGCAAACAGCACGAGCCTTGTCAGCGTGAAAATTCCTGATTCTGTAACTGCCATCGGGGATTACGCCTTCTCGGGCTGCACGAGCCTGAAAGAGATCACGATTCCCAGCAGCGTGACAGAGATTGGCGCGCACGCATTCGATGGATGCACGGCGCTGGTGAAGGTGGATGGGCTGGAGAATGTAACGAATCTCAGTGACTTCACGTTCTACAACTGCATTTCACTGCAAGATGTTGGGGATTTGACTTCTTTGACGAGCATTGGCGAATCTGCTTTTGCAGGCTGCAAATCACTGACGCAGCTCGGTGATATGCCCCATCTGAAAAGTATCGGCGCGTCTGCTTTTTCATACGCCATCAGTTGGGACGATGAACCGGAGCAGCATTATTACTGCGATTCACTGAAGCGTATTGGCGACATTTCTAATGTCGAACAAATCGGTGATTCAGCCTTTTTCAGCTGCGCGTCTTTAGCAGAAATCGGAAGTTTGCAGCATGTCACAACAATTGGGGATTGGGCTTTTGGGTATTGCACTTCACTCAAAGAAATCAGCAGCTTAGACAATATTAAAAAGATTGGCAGATGGGCTTTCTACAATTGTCAGTTGAATACGCTTGAAATCGGAGGAAATGACGTCCACATTGGGGCGGAAGCATTTTTCAGTTGCAATTCTCTTGCAAGCATCGAGGGCTTAAGCAACGTAACAAGCATCGGCAGCGGTGCTTTCGAGTCCTGCGCCATGACCACCATTAGCGGTCTAACGAACATTTCTGCCATTCCGGATAGCGCATTTGCCAGCTGTACCAATCTGCAAAGCGTAGAAGGTTTGGGGAATGTGACGAGCATTGGCGCATACGCATTCTCCAGCTGCTATGCGTTGGAAACACTTGATATCACCGATAATGTAACCACCATTGGTGCTTACGCTTTCAGAGATTGTGAATCGCTCACATCCATGGAGCATTTGAGCAATGTAACAAGTATTGGCGATAGTGCTTTTGTAGGCTGCACCTCCTTGGTTCGGGTTGGTGATATGCCCCATTTGGAAAGCATCGGCGACTCTGCCTTTGGGGTTTCCAGCCGTTGGATTCCGGACGAAGGCATGTCAAAAGACTATGCCTGTGCGTCACTGGAAAGCATCGGAGATCTCAGCAGCGTTACTTCCATCGGCGAAAACGCCTTCTATCAGTGCACTTCGCTGAAAACCGTCGGCAGTCTCAGCAGCGTTACTTTCATCGGCGCAAATGCGTTCAAGCAGTGTACTTCCCTGCAAAGCATCGGGGAACTCGGCAATGTTACACGCATCGCGTATGGTGCCTTCTACGGCTGTGAATCGCTGACCAGCATTAGCGGCTTGGAAAAGCTGACCGTCTTGAATCGAGAGACATTCCGCAATCGCAAATTGCTGAAAACCGTTGGTGATTTAAGCAGTGTGACAAGCATCAGCGAGAAAGTTTTTGATGGCTGCACTGCGCTAACCACAGTTGGCGATTTAAGCAGCTTGAAGGCTGTTCCTGCTAAGCTGTTCTACTGTTTGAAGGATCTTCTTTCAGTCGGCGATTTAAGCAGCGCTACCAGCATTGGGAAAGATGCATTCTATGGCTGCAGCAAGCTGGCGAGTATCGGGGACATGTCCAACGTCCGCACCATCGGCGAATATGCGTTTTCTAATTGCGAAGCATTGACCAGCCTTCCTGAACTGCCCCGGCTGAATAGCATCGGCAGCAGCGCATTCGCTGACTGCACCACTTTAACCAGCGTCGGGAATCTGACCAATGTCACAACGCTCGGCACTTGTGCCTTCAATAGCTGCAAAGCGCTGAAAACCATTGGCGATTTAAGCAAAGTCACATCCATCGGATATTCCACCTTTGGCTTCTGCACCGCATTAGAGAGCGTAGGCAACATGAGCAGCGTAACTTCGATTGATTCTTACGCATTTGAAGGCTGCTCTTCGCTTGTGCGTGTCGGCAACATGAGTAATGTCGAATCCATTGATTCTAACGGTTTTGTGAATTGCAGTGCCTTGGAACACGTTGATGAACTTGACAAGATTACCAGCATCGGTCAGTATGCATTTATGGGCTGTACTGCACTGAAGAGTATCGGTTCCCTGCACAACTTGGAAACTATCGGGAAAGGTGCTTTTAACGGCTGCAGTGCACTGGAGCATGTTGATGATTTGTACAGCTTGACGCGCTTGGAATCCGGAGCCTTTGCACACTGTGCATCGTTGGTCAGCGTTGACTGTTCTGACAAATTAACATTCATTGGAGATAATGCATTTCTCAACTGCACATTGCTTGTCAGCCTGGGCGATTTAAGCAGTGTTACAGCCATCGAATATTTTGCTTTTGCTGGCTGCTCCAGCTTGGAACGTCTTGAACACTTAGATAATCTGGTGAGCCTTGGCGAGGGCGTATTTGGGTACGGCAGCCATTATACAGGCTGTATCTCGCTGAAATCAATCGGCGATATGCCCAAATTGGAGTCAATGGAGCAGAAGTGTTTCGTCAGCTGTACTGCGCTGGAAACCGTCGGTGATTTAAGCAGCCTGAAAGAGATTCCTTATCGTGCGTTTGATGGCTGCACCTCTTTGGTAAGCGTCGGCGACCTGAGCAATGTAACCGCTATCAGACAATACGGGTTTTCTGGCTGCACAAAACTGGCCTCAATTCCGAATCTGGGCAGTTTGGAAAGCGTCGATCAATCTGCCTTCTCCGGATGCGAGTCGCTTGCATTGTTGGGCAATCTTCGCAAGCTAACGAGTTTTGGCTACCCGTCTTTCGATAACTGCCCGAACCTTGTCCTGGAAGTCCTGCCGGACTCCGCCGCTGAGCAGTACGCAAAGAGCTACAACATGCGGTACACCTACATTACGGAGTAATTCTCACATCACTTGGTTCTTCGCGGAATCTTGGGGGCAAACAACAAGATTCCGTGAAGAACCTCTTTTATCTTGCACCATTTCGTCCACATCCACATCCATGTTGATATGTGCCGTTGGATTTCGCAGAACTATAGTGCGTTTCTAAAATGAGACCGGTGCAGTTTCAAGCAGATTTTCTTGCAATTCAAGGATGAAAACCGAAGGTTTACTGGCGGTAAATCGAGAAGTGCAAGAAAAGATGCCAAAATTGCACCGGTCTCATTTTAGAAACACACGCTAAGGAGCAATCAGCTCATAGAATTTGAGCGCCTCGACAATCGCAGTTTCCTTGTCTGGCGGACAGTGTGGCTGCTTTGCCTCCTCAGACTTCGGCTTGTTGTAATTCTCACGCTCAATAATGCCACATTTCTGCTTTACCTGTGCGATATAGAGGTAGCTGACCTTCAAGCCATTATGTTCCAGAACATACGCTTTGATTTCCTCGTAGGTTGCCTTTTTCTCCGCGGCAGTCAAATCCAGCTCGTCCATCTTCACTTCAATCTCGATATGGTCCTTGCTTTGAAGTTGGACAATAAGCATACCGTCTCCACATGTTCCGTCCCCGGAAACATATCCACCGGCGTTGCCCATTCCGCCTGATATCCGCCGTCCACCAGCACGCGCAAGTCCCTTGCGAGGGTCTCCGGGTTGCAGGAAACGTACACAACCCGCTTTGGTTTCAGCATCAGCAGACTTTGCAGGAACTTCTGGTCGCTGCCGGCGCGGGGCGGGTCCATCATCACCACGTCGGGCGCGTTTCCCTCCTTGGCGAGCTTCTGCATGAAGCGCCCCGCGTCGTCGCAGAGGAAGCGCGCGTTCTCCACGCCGTTGCGGCGGGCGTTCTCCTTCGCATCGCGGATGGCATCGGCATTCAGCTCCACGCCGATGAGCTGCTTGCAGCCGTCCGACGCGCACAAGCCAATCGTACCCGTACCGCAGTAGGCGTCCAGCAGGGTTTCTGCGCCTGTCAGCTGCGCCGCGTCAATCGCCGTGCGGTAGAGGACTTCGCATTGCTTCGCGTTCACCTGATAAAAGCTCTGCGGACTGATGCGGAAGCGCTTGCCGCACAGTTCATCCTCCATGTACCCCTCGCCATAGAGGGTGATTTCCTTCGTGCCCAGCACCATGCTGGTTTCGCGCTGATTGCAATTCAGCACCACGGTCGTGATTTCCGGGTGGCGCTGAATCAGCTCCTGCACAAATGCCTTTTTGCCCGGAAATTCAAGGCTCGTTGCCACCAGCACGACCATAATCTGCCCCGTCACATGCCCCGTGCGGATGAGGATATGGCGCAGGAAGCCGCGGTGCGTGTACTCGTTGTAGATGCGCAGCTTGTAGGCAGGCAGCATCGCGACGATGGTCTGGATGATGCGGTCGGCACGGCGATCCTCAATCAGGCAGTGCCGCACGGGCACGACGCGGTGCGTCCCCATGGCGTAGACGCCGCTGATGGGCTTGCCCGCCTTGTCCACAGCCAGCACGGCATGAACCTTGTTGCGGTAGTGGAACGGGTCGTCCATGCCCAGAATCGGGCGGACTTCGCAGATTCCGTCCAGCAGTTCCGCCACGCGCTGCTGCTTCCATTGCAGCTGCTCCGCGTAGGACAGGCGGGTCAGCTGGCATCCGCCGCATTTCGCCGCGACGGGACAGTTCCAGCGGATTTCGCGCGCCGGACGCTGCGCTTTCGCCTGTTCCTTCGGCGGATTCGGACGCGTTTCCTGCATTCGGCGGGTGGTCAGGTGGTTCGGTCGGCGGAAATTGCTCATCGTGTATGTACTCCTTCATTCTCTGTGGGTTCGCTCCATTATAACACGTCTCTCCCTGCCGCTTCAAGTCTTGTTTTTCCATCTTTTCATTTTCGCGCGACTATGCTACAATAGAAGAAACAATCTTCCGTGAGGCGATTTCGATGCTGTTTTCTTCCTCCCCCATCCGTCGTCGGACGTTCTCCTGTATGCGCGGTGATTTGACCATCTGCGGCACAGAGTACCGTCCGAATGGCGAAAAACTCCCGATTGCCATTGTCTGCCACGGTTTTATGGCGAATCAGCAGACCGTCCGGCAGTACACGAGGGTGCTGGCGAAAATTGGTTACTGTGCGTACTGTTTCGACTTCTGCGGCGGCAGCGTTCCGCCCTTGGGGCGGAGTGACGGCGCGACGACGGACATGTCGGTGCTGACCGAGGTGCAGGATTTGGAAGCTGTCATTCGCTATGCGCAGTCGCTTCCCTATACCAGCGATACGCTGCTGCTGATGGGCTGTTCGCAGGGCGGGATGGTGTCCGCGCTGACCGCTGCGAAGCATCCGGATGCAGTGGACAGGCTCGTGCTGTTCTACCCGGCCTTCTGCATCCCCGACGACGCGCGCGCGGGGCATATGATGATGGCGCACTTCGACCCTCAAAATCTGCCGGAGAAGATTCACTGCGGGCCGATGCCGCTGGGGCGCTGCTATCCCGAAGCCGTCATACACATGGACGTTTTCCGCGAAATCACGCCGTACACCGGGCGGGTGCTGATTGTCCACGGCACGGCGGACGGCATCGTCAAGCCGGATTATGCGAAAAAGGCGGCGGAAGCGTATGCGAACGCAGAACTGCACTTGATTGACGGCGGAGCGCATGGGTTTAACCGCCGCCATGACGCGGAGGCGATTCGCTATTTGACCGCATTTGCCGCTTTGTGAGGGGGATTTTATGACCACCGTCGAAATCTGGGGCGCACGCGCCGGGCAGACGCAGTCCCGCCTGTTTGAAGAAATCCGCAAATGCCGTGAAGCTAGTCAGCGTGTCCTGCTGCTTGTACCGGAGCAGTACACCCTGCAAGCCGAGCGGGAACTGGTGGAGCAGCTGAATTTGCCGGGGCTGCTGGATTTGGATGTACTGTCGCCGCGCAGGCTGGGGCGGCGTATCCGAGAGAGCGCTGGCCATTCGCCCAAGGCCGCGCTGGACGAAAGCGGACGACGGATGGCACTGGCGCAGGCGCTTTCCCTGAAACAGGAGGAACTGCACTATTATCGCCGCGTCGCGCTGTCATCCGGGCTGCCGGAGAAGCTGTCCACGCTGCTGATGGACTTCCAGCGCACGGGGCTGTCAAGCGAAGAATTTGCCGCCTATGCGGAGGAGCTGCCATCCGGCGCACTGAAGGCAAAGGCGCATGATTTGCTGCTGCTTTGGCAGACGTATGACGTGCTGATTGCCGAGCGCTTTCAGGATGAGCCGACGCAGCAGTTTGAGCTGGTGGAACGGCTGCCGGAAAGCGGGCTGATGCGCGATGCCGCCGTGTTTGTCTACCAGTTTGACATGCTGCCAACGCCGCTGTGCGTCCTGCTGGCGACCGCTGCGCCGGAATGCACCCGCATGGTCGTTGCGTTCACGATGGACAAGGACACTGCAAGCGACGGGCACGTTTTCGCCTCCCAGCGCAGGAGTGCGGCGGAGCTGACCGGATGGCTGCGTCAGCGCGGCATTCCCGTACAGTGGAAGTGGCTGCCAAGCGAACCCGACGGGCGTGACGAAGCCCTCCGCCACCTCGAAGCGCACCTGTTCGCCCGCGACGGCGCGGTGTACCCCGGCGACGCGTCCGCCCTGACACTCCATGCCGCCGCAAACCCGTATGCCGAAGCCGCTTTCGCCGCGCAGACGCTGCAAAGCTGGCACGAGCGCGGCATTCCGTGGCAGTATATGGCGGTCGCGTTGGCGGATGCGCAGGGCATGGCCGGCATCCTCGCCGTCACGCTGCAAAGCGCGGGGATTCCCTGCTATCAGGCGCGGAAGGACAGCGCGGCGCGGCACGGCTTGAGTCGGATGCTCGTCGGCGCACTGCGTTGCATCTCCGGCGGATTTCTCCGCGCGGATGTGCTGCAAGTGGCAAAAAGCGGCTTTTCTTCCCTGACCCGCGACGAAGCCGATTCGCTGGAGAACTACGCCATCACGCACGGCATCAACCGCGGCAAGTGGCTGCGTCCGTTCCCTTATGGCGATGACGCGGCGGATATGGACGAACTGCGCGTCCGGCTGATTTCGCCTGTGGAGGCCCTTCGGGATGCGCTCCGCCGCGCAAAAACAGCGGGTGATTCCGTCGAGGCAATTTTCCGCTTCTTGGAGGATACCAATGCGTATGACCGCCTGATGGCGCGCGAGGAAGCGCTGCTTTCGCGCGGGATGGCGGCGGAAGCAACGCAGAATCGGCAGGTATGGACAATCCTGATGACGCTGCTTGATCAGCTGTATGCGCTGCTGAGCACGCAAAAGGCAAATCAGCGGGATTTGGCACGGTTCGTGGAATCAGGTTTGACAGGCGCGTCGATTTCGTCCCTGCCGCCGCAGCCGGACACGGTGATGATCGGCGAAGCGGGGCATTTGATGACCGGGCGGATTGATGCGCTGCTCGTCATGGGAATGCAGGACGGCGCGCTGGGCAGTACAGCGGATTCGCTCCTTTCCGAGACGGAGCGGCGCACGCTGTGCGACTTGGCGCAGCGCGCGATTGGCCTG
>ENA-UPWU01000465-UPWU01000465.1-human-gut-metagenome-genome-assembly--contig:-NODE-465-length-18675-cov-5.742123_pt1 | contig 18675 bp, 18 predicted proteins | sample MGYA00250058_ERZ773392 | MGnify/ENA primary metagenome ERZ773392 (study PRJEB29103, sample SAMN06112084) | human gut metagenome | biome: human gut; feature: ankylosing spondylitis patient; material... | reverse complement strand
AAGCAATAGCGGAAGCTATCGGAGTAGATAAAAGCACTGTTTACAGGGAGATAAAGCGCAATTGCGACGCCCGAAGTTTAACATAAACTGTGGCGGAATATCTTCTAGTGCTGCTGTGTATACAGACAAGGCAGACTTTAGTAAAAACAGCATTATGTATGAGTTTAAGGGTAAGGCGTTATATGATAAAATTCCTTTTGTTCTAGATATGATGAAAGAGATTATGTATAACACTAAGTTCACAGACTATAAGAGATTAAAAGAAATTATAGCAAGAATAAGGTCAAGATTTGAGGCTACTATGTCAGGTTCAGGTCATTCCATAGCTATGCTTGAGGGCTGTGCACAGTTTTCAGCTTCAGCTTATTATTCAGATATGTTAAAGGGGTATAAGGCATATCAGTTTATCAGAGAGCTTGATGAAACGTTTGATAATAATAAGGAAAATATAGCAGACAGGCTTTCAGAGCTTGTAAGGATTATATTTAACAAGGCAAATGTTATTGTAAGTCTTACAGCAGATGATGAAGGTTACAGCCTTTTTGCAGAGGCTTACAGTAAGTTAGCAGACGATATGAACGATGAAAAGACTGCTGTGGCACAAAGAAATTATACACCGGTTAATGTAAAGACTGCATATACAGCAGCCTCACAGGTCCAGTATGTTGCAAGATGTGGTAACTTTGTTAAGGCAGGATATGAATATACAGGTGCGCTTAAGGTACTTAAGATTATATTCTCATATGAATATCTGTGGCTTAATGTAAGAGTCAAGGGTGGTGCTTATGGGTGCATGAGTGGCTCTACAAGAGAGGGAGATTTCTATATGGTATCATACAGGGATCCTAATCTTGCAAAGACTAATGAAATATATGAAGGTGCGGCAGAATACGTTAAGAATTTCAATGTGAGCCGCAGGGATATGGTTAAGTTTATAATAGGAACCATAGGAGAAATGGATTCTCCACTTACACCTTCAGCCAAGGGTATGAGGTCATTTACACACTATATGACTAACACGACTATGGATATGTTAAGAAAAGACAGGGCACAGGTGCTTGATGCAACAGTTGAGAGCATAAGGGAGCTTGCACCACTTATAGATGCAGCGGTTAAGCAGGATTATCTGTGCGTGGTAGGCGGACAGAAAGCCATAAATGAAGCTAAAGATATGTTTGATGTGGTGAAACCGCTTATATAATGATAGCAGGGTCAAAAGGTCTAAACCCATATGAGCTTGCTCATAGGTGGGGGCTTTTGACCCCAACATTATGTAATAAATATATGATTGGAGTAACGTATGAATTTAGATGAAATGCTTAAAGCCAGTGGAATAAGCGGCGGTGCTGCTTCTGGTAACGACAACGTAAAGTCAGGTTTTGTAACATTTATAGGAAGACCTAATGTGGGTAAGTCAACACTTATGAACTATATTATAGGTCAGAAGATAGCTATAACATCTAACAAGCCACAGACTACAAGAAACAGAATACAGACTGTGTATACAGATAAGAGAGGACAGATAGTGTTCGTAGATACACCAGGTATACACAAAGCAAAGAACAAGCTTGGCGAATATATGGTGGGAGCAGCAGAAAAGACTATTAATGAAGTTTATGTTGTATGTTTTATAGTAGAGCCTTCAACTTATATTGGTGCTGGTGAGCAGCACATTATAGAAAAACTTAAAAAAGTATCATCTCCTAAGATTCTTGTTATCAATAAGGTTGATACTGTCAAGAAAGAGGAGCTGCTTCCTGTTATAGACTGTTACAGTAAGGAGCTTGAATTCGATGAGATTATTCCTGTTTCAGCAAGAAATGGAAACAATGTAGATGATCTTGTTGATACTATATTTAAGTATCTTACATATGGACCTATGTTCTATGATGAAGATACTGTAACTGACCAGCCTATGAGACAGATAGTTGCAGAACTTATCAGGGAAAAAGCGCTTCATGCTCTTAACGAAGAAATCCCTCATGGTATAGCAGTAGTTATTGACACATTTAAGGACAGAAAGTCGCCAAAAGGTATTATAACTGATATAGATGCTACTATTATATGTGAGAGGGATTCACATAAGGGTATTATCATCGGTAAGGGTGGTGAAATGCTTAAAAAGATCGGAACGAACGCACGTTACGAGATAGAAAAACAGCTTGGAAATAAAGTTAATCTTAAGCTATGGGTTAAGGTTAAGAAGGAATGGCGTGACAGTGATATTCTTATCAAAAACTACGGATATGATAAGAAGGATTTAAAGGATAACAGATGATATGTTACCAGTTGGAAATATCAGATTATGATATAGCAGTGTAATTGTGAAAGGAGACAGATAAGGTGGCTGATATTGTACAGGTAACAGGTTTTATATTGTCCAGTATGCCTGTGGGTGAGTATGACAGAAGAATAGTGATACTTAGCAAAGAACTTGGTAAGATATCAGCATTTGCCAAAGGCGCTAGAAGACCAAACAGTCATCTTATCGGTGTTACAAGACCATTTATATTCGGAACCTTTGAATGTTACCGTGGCAGGGATTCTTATACTATATTCAAAGCAGAGGTTAAGAATTACTTTGAGGAACTCGTAAGTGACCTTGACAGTGTGTGGTATGGATATTACTTTGCAGAGATAGCAGAATATTATGGAAAAGAGAATCTGGATGCCGCACAGATGCTGAATCTTTTATATGTGTCTTTTAAAGCACTTACGAATAAGTCTATACCAAACGAACTTATAAGGTTTATATATGAAATTCGCATGATATCTGTCAACGGTGAGTGTCCTGATTTTTTTACATGCCGGGGCTGTTGTTCGCATGATAAGCTGGATACATATTCGTATACATATAATGGCATGTTCTGCAGTGATTGTCATTCAAAGGTGAAGGATGGTATTAAGCTGCAGCCATCTACATTATATACATTGCAGTATATAGTTACGGCGGCACTTAATAAGCTGTATACATTTGTTGTGACTGATGAGGTTATGGCAGAATTAAGAATGGTGACATCAAGAATAGCTGCAGTTACGTTTGATAAGAAGTTTAAATCAAAAGAAATGCTGACATTATAAAAAGAAAAGAGGCCTGATATGGGACATAACAACCAGAAAAAGATAGCGGCAATCAATGATTATACAGGATTCGGAAGATGTTCCATAGCGGTGGAGCTGCCTGTTATATCAGCACTTAAAGTGCAGTGCTGCCCGCTCCCGACTTCTGTTTTGTCGAATCATACTGGATTTGACAGCTTTTATTTTGAAGATTTTACAGATAGTATGCCAGCGTATATTGCTGAATGGAAAAAACTTAATCTTAAGTTTGATGGAATATGTTCGGGATTTCTTGGTTCACACAGACAGATAAAGATAGTTGAAGATTTTTTTAAAACCTTTAAGACTGATGAAAATATTATACTTGTCGATCCGGTTATGGGTGATTATGGCAAGCTGTATTCAACATACACAACGCAGACATGTACAGAGATGAAGAAACTTGTAAAGTACGCAGATATACTTACACCTAATCTTACAGAGGCATGTATACTTACAGATGAGGAATATGATGAAAAATGTCCTGGCAGGGAGCTTTTTCGTATAGCAAAGAAGTTATCAGATATGGGACCATCAAAGATAGTTATAACTGGAATAGTAAGAGGTAAGTATATAGCTAACTACTGTTATGAAAAGGGAAGCGAAGGCTATGAGATAAAGACTATGAAGGTTGGAACACAAAGGTCAGGAACGGGAGATATATTTGCATCAATACTGGCGGCTGATGCGGTGAATGGTGTGGATTTTCATACATCAGTAAAGAAAGCTTCACAGTTTATAAAAAAATGTATATTAAAGTCAATAGAGCTGGATATACCAGTTACTGACGGAGTATGCTTTGAAGAGCTTCTTACTACATTAAGATAGTAAGTGTTTTTTTATGGATAAGATTGTGCAATGTTAAGATGTGCATTTTTCATAGCTTATAAGAAAAGAGGATAAAATAATTATGGAAATATTATATAAGGTACACAATAATCTATATGTCAATATGACTAACAAATGTCCTTTTGCATGTACATTCTGTTTAAGACAGACTATGGACAGAATAGGTGAATCAGACAGGCTGTGGCTTGAAAGGGAACCTGATGTAAATGAGGTTATTGCAGAGTTTGATAAGTGGAATATGGATGATTTCGGAGAGGTTGTATTCTGCGGCTTTGGTGAACCTACAGAAGTGTGGGATAAAATAAGAGAAGTGGCAGCATATGTTAAAAAAACATATAACAAGCCTATAAGAATAAACACCAACGGAGCAGGTAATCTTATCAATGCAAGAGATATAGCAGCAGAAATGCCAGGACTTATTGATACCGTATCAATAAGCCTTAATGATCCGGATAAGGATGAGTACCATAAGCTTGTAAGAAGCAGATTTGGTGATAAGACTTTCGATGCTATGATAAGCTTTGCAAATGAGTGCGTAAAAAACGGACTCCATGTGGTTATGACTACGGTTGATACGACTATATCACATGAAAAGGAAGAAGAGTGCAGGAAAATATGTGATAAGATAGGTGCCAAATACAGAATCAGACCATGTGAGTCATAGATATTTATGAAGCCTTATGTGTGGACTAAGATGTTTTTAGTTTGCGGGCTATAAGGTTTTTTATTTTGCTGGTTGAAATATATATAAGAATGGTATAGAATTAAAAAGATTATTGTGAGGATAGCAACACCACCCAGGTGTATGACAGTCCGCAACTTTAGGAGGAATCTAGAATATGGAAAAGACAATGGAAAAGATAGTTGCCTTAGCTAAGGCGAGAGGTTTTGTATACCCAGGTTCAGAGATATATGGTATCAGGTGGGCGCATATCGCTTCTTTCCCGATTGCGGTTTGTATGTGCTGATTGGCTGCAAGGAGCAGCGTCAGCTGGATTATTGCGCCGAATTGTTTACGGTGCTTGGTTTGTCCGGCATTGGCGGAAAAACCAGCGTCGGCTACGGGCGTTTTACCGTCGAAGAGCAGATTCGTTTGGACGATTCTGATGATTCCCAGCTGGTATTCCTCCAACATGCGCTGGCGGACGCATCTGCGCCCTATCAATTGCTGCTGACAACCAGTTTGCCGCGCGATGATGAGCTGGAACAAACCATGCAGCACGCGCAGTATCGGCTGATTCGCCGGAGTGGTTTCATCCAATCAAACACATTTAATGCAGAGCCATTCAAAAAGCAAACGCAGTATTACCTTGCCGCCGGCGCAACTTGTACGCAGCGTTATCACGGAGATTTGTACACCGTTGCCGAATCGGGCAATCACCCCGTTTACCGCTATTCCAAGCCGATGTTTCTGGGGGTGAAGGCATGATTGAATCAGGAACGCTCCAATGCTTTGACTTGAGGCTGACAACGCAAGGGCTGCTCCACATTGGGGACGGCAAAGTCATCCCGAAAAAATTTTACATGCTGAACGGCAATACCATCTCCTACATTGATGAAGAACGGCTGTTTGCCATCCTTCTCCGCCGAAATCAGCTGGAGCGTTTTGAAGCCTATTGCCTTGGTGCGGACACAGATTTAGGACGCTTCTTCAAGAGCATTGCACTTTCTCCCGTTGAGCAGCATGCGCTTGTGCGCTGCACCTTCCGCAGTGCCGATGCACTTGATGAAAACCACTCGTGCAAGGAAATTCGTCCTTTTATCCGCAACACGGCCAATCAGGTTTACGTTCCCGGCAGCAGTATCAAAGGCGCGCTGCGCACAGCTCTGCTTTTTTCCATGATTCAGCAGGATGGCAGCAAAAAAGCCCCTCTTGATTGGCAGAAGCCAAGGGGCGCTTTTGAAGCACGTTATCTCCATCAATTGTATCCGCAGATTGAGCGCGATACACCGCAGAAAGACCTTCTGCGCGGACTTTCTGTTTCCGACAGTCAAGTCATCGCAGACAGTGCCATGTGTTTAAGCTGCAAGTGCGATGCCAGCGTCAGCGGCGCTGTCCGCAAACTGCCTGTCTGCCGTGAGTGCATTGCACCGGGGCAGCTGATTCATACTACGCTGACGTTGGACCAGTCCATCCTGCGCGGCAGAATTACCAAGGAATCCTTGCTGCGTGCCATCCAAACCTTTGCCGCATACCATCAAAAAACGTACGCTGAACATTTTACCGTGCCTGACCATGCGCATTATCAGCTTGCAGCGTCAACGCTCTTTCTTGGTGGCGGCGCCGGCTTTTTCAGCAAAACGCTGTCGTACCCCTATGAGGGAAAGCAGCTTGCTTTGCAGCATGTTTCTGCGTTCATGTGCAAGTCTTTCCGTGCGCATCATCATGAAAACGACCCTGCACTGGGCATCTCCCCGCATACTATGAAATATGGACTGTATCATCAGGAGTTATTCCCGTTCGGTCCATGCAAGGTGGATATTCTATGATAAAACAATACCGAATCAGCTTGGAAAGCAAGCAAGCTGGGCTCAATGCGTCGATTGCCTATCCGCTTTACGCATGGCTGTTGTCACAAGTGCCGACTGAAGTTGGTACGGCGCTTCACGAGCAAGCCACCCGTCCAATCAATCAGTATATTCTTTGGAATGCTGCTGCCAATCGCGGCGAATGGGTGGTTAACCTCATGACCGACGAGATGGTCGAAATATTTTCGCCTATCTTGAATGCGCTCTCCGTCATTGCTCTGCGAAGCGGCACATTGCTTGCCACCGCAGGAAGCACCGTGGAAATCCCAAATTTCCAGCATCTGTTGAAGTGCGGCGAATCGCTGTCAAACGTTCAGCTTTTTCCAATCCACTTTCTAACGCCCACCACTTTCAAACAGGATAAGCGTTATGTGATTTTCCCGCAGGAATCGTTGATTTTACAGTCCTTGATCTCCCGCTGGAATGTCAGTTTTCCTGAAGCTCCGATGGATGACGAAGATGCGTTTCAGGCACTTCTGCGCGGCATTCACATTGTGGATTACAATTTGCACACCACACGCTATCCAATGAAGCAAGTGCGGCTTCCTGCATTTCAGGGACGGATTAGCATTGAAACGCGCCTGCCTGCGCCCATGATGGCGCTGTGGACAACGCTGTACAGCTTTGCCCCTTATGCCGGGATTGGTGTCAAGACGACGCTGGGGATGGGCGGCGTGTCAATGATGAAGGCATCCAATCTGCCTGTGTGACCCCTCTATTTAATGATATATTTTTGATGCCAACACATGAACGACAGGCGTTCCCGATGGAAAGCTCCTACGAGTTAGCAACGTCTCCGCTCCTCTCCGGCGAGGACGCAGTGGACGGATTCACGAGCATCTCCCGCGCACTTGCGTCGCGTAGTAGAATTATTTGGAATAACATAGCACCAAGACGACGAACACGGCAAAAGAGGAAATGTCTTTTAGTTGACCCAACCACCTCCTATGCAAGTAGAAGAATCGCATGGGAGGATTTTTGGTGCGCCCGGCATAATACTGCGCCATTGGCTTGCGCCTTTTCCACTGAATCGTGCGGGAATCCTATTTGAAGCCGATAGTGCGGAAAATTTCTTCATCGGCGACTACTTTCAGCGCTTTGTGGATACCCTGCGTTTTTTGAAGGACGGCGATAAGCTGAAACTCAACGAAGGCTGGAAGGATTTTGCGGATGCGTCCGCAATCAAAACGGGTTTAAGTTTCTGCGAGGAATAGGGGATGGCTTTCAGCCATTCAGCAGGATTCTGTGTGAATTTTGCGAGAAAATCAACTTCTTGGATGATGCGGCGAAAGACCTTGATGCGTGCAGAATGAGTTTGGATGGAATCAAAAGAATTTTAGATGACTTTGATGAAATCTATGGCGATTATCAGCTGTCAGCGCGCGTCGATATGCTGCTGAAATTTCTTGCGAAACGAGCGGCACAGGAATATCGGTACATCAGCTTTCAAGAGAAGTCCCCCGACAATGATGCCGTGCAAATCATGACGGTTCACAAGGCAAAAGGGCTGGGATTTCACACGGTTTTTCTGCCTGAACTTACGAAAAATGAGTTTCCCGCGCGTACGCTGGGCGGGAAGCAATACTATCATGTGCTGGGCGGCACATTTGCGGAAAACAAAGACAAATATCAAAGTACGCTTGATGATGAGCGGAAACTCTTCTATGTTGCTGTCACCCGCGCAAAACAAAACCTGTACATGTCCTATGTATCGGCAACGCAGCCGGTGTCATGCTTCGTACAGGAAGCGGCACAGTCACCGTACTTGCAGATAAACGACCGCGATTTGACCTGCAATCCGAAAGCCTCCGCTGATTCCGACAAGGCAGAACTCGCCCAGTATGCACGCAGTCAGCTGCAAGATTACTACACGAAAGCGTGCCGCATTCTTCCGGAGGCAGATGCGGACTTAAAGCGCATCGAAGGACTATCGCCCGACGAGATGATTGCGGAAGCAGAAAGAAACAGTTTGCTGTAACGAGGTTTATTTCTCGTGCAAACAATGCGCTTGAATTGCACTTTTTCTCGGAATTTTTGCCCGGCAGGGATGACGCAGCTGGGTTGGACTCAATTATGAGGGGTATCCCTAATCCTCCACGGCGTTTTCCGACACTTCGAGGTGAAGCCGAGCGTGCTGCAGCCGCTGTGAAATTTAGCGTGCGACATGGCGGTGGAGGGGGTCATCAACGACTTGAATCTGCCGATGCTCACGAACGCGCAGACGGCGGGGCAGGTGCAAGTCCTCCAGCAGATTGCGCCGAGGGTCAACAACCTGCTGACGGCGGAGAAAATCTACGCGTATCTGCGGATGAATCCGCCGAGCGAAACGGAATTTGCCCGCCTGAAACGCCTGTTTCCGCCGGATAATCACGCACTTTGCTATGCACCGACTGCGCGCGTTGCTATGGCGGAGGAACAAGCAACGGTGGATAACGGTGGCGGTACATCAGGTACATCACAGCGCGGTCAGCAGGACGACGACCGGCCGAACGACGGTCAGCAGGAGGATGCCAGCACGGCGCAGGCACAAGCGGCGCTATCCGCCCTCTTGCAGGACTGGCAGCACATTGCCGAGCAGATGCAGACCGACTTGGAGACGTTCCACAAGCAGCGCAGCGACGAGGCAGGCGGCATGATGCAGAATCTCCGCGCCGTCAACCGGGAAAAGTACGACTACACGGCGTTCCTGAAGAAATTCGCCGTGATGGGCGAGGCCATGCGCATCAATGACGATGAGTTCGACTATGTGTTTTACAGCTACGGGATGCAGCTTTTCCCCGAAAAGCGGATGCCGCTCATTGAGCCGCTGGAATACAAGGACGTGAAGCGCATCCGCGAGTTCGTCATCGCGATTGACACGTCTGGGTCGGTGATGGGCGAACAGGTGCAGGCGTTTTTGCAGAAGACGTACAACATCCTGCAAAGCACGGAGAGCTTTTTCAGCCACATCAACGTCCACATCATCCAGTGCGACGAGGACATTCAGGAGGACATCAAAATCACCTCGCGGGAGGAGTTTGACCACTATCTGCAAACGATGGCCATCAAGGGGCTTGGCGGAACGGACTTCCGCCCGGTATTCCAGCGGGTGGATGAGATGATTCGGGACGGGGAGTTTGCCAACCTGAAGGGGCTGATTTACTTCACGGATGGCTACGGCTTATTCCCGGAGCGGATGCCCGCCTATAAGACCGCGTTTGTGTTTGTGGAGGATGGCTGCGAGATTCCCGAAGTGCCGGTGTGGGCGATGAAGCTGGTGCTGACGAGGAAAGAGGTGGAGGAGATGGCTGAAAGCACCAATAAATGACGCGGAGGAAAAGCAGATGGATACAGCCTTATCCGTTGCCGCACTTGTAGTATCCTTGTTTTCGGCGGGGTTCACGCTGTATACGTTCATCTGGACGAAAGTCCGAGACCGAAAGCAGGCGACACTGGAAGCATACAATCGGCTGCAAGAGCAGGTGCTGGATCATTTGAACGTGTACATGCCCAAGCAAATTGCGGAGATTGCGAGGAACACACGTTCCGAAGAGTACAAGCAGATAAGCGCCTATGTTGCGCGAATCGAGCATTTCTGTGTCGGTGTAAGCCAGAAGATTTATGATCGAAACGTGGTTTACGAACTGGCGCAGGGCTACTTGGACGGCACGATAAAGAGCCGAATTGAGCCGATGATTGAGAAGAAGAACCGTTTTGGACACGATTATTACGCCAACATTCATCAATTTTACGATTGGATGGAGAAGGCGCGAAAAGAAAAGGAGCGTAAAGGAAAATGAGCGACTTTCAGATTGAAAATGGTGAGCTGGTGGAGTATACGGGAAGGGTGGGGATGTGGTGATCCCGGATTCGGTTACATCCATCGGGGATAGGGCGTTCTATGATTGCCACAGACTGACGAGTATAAGCATTCCGGACAGCGTTACGTCCATCGGGAAAGAGGTGTTCAGTAACTGCAGCAGCCCGACGAGCATAAGCATTCCGGACAGCGTCACGTCCATCGGGGAAGAGGCGTTCAGTGGCTGCAGCAGACTGACGAGCATAAGCGTTCCTGATTCCGTTACTTCCATCGAAGCACCAGCATTCACGGAATGTGAAAATCTGCAAGACTTCACCTGCCCTTCTTCTTTCGCGAAGCAGCTGCAAACCATACTGCCTAAAACGAAGACAACCATCATCCTTCACATCCCCGATATTTCAGGCATGAGCACCAAATTTCTTCTCAGTGTTGTAATCGGATTTGTTGAGGACAAACGAGACTGGTCCGACGAAAACGGCAAAGTGTATGCGAAATACATCAAAACAAAAGCACTGAAGCTGGCAGGTATGGCGATTGAGCACCCCGATTTGTTCTACCTGATGCTTCGTGAAAAGCTGATTTTCGCCAAGGATTTGGACGCATTCACAAAAGCCGTGCAGGACAGCGGCAATACGGAGCTGATTGCGGCAGTGCTGGACTATGCCAACAGCAACGTTTCCGAAAAGGACAAGGCAAAAGTTCAGCAGAAGAAAGAAACGCTCGACACGAATGTGACGAATTTCCTGTTTGATGCGGAACAAATTGAGCAAATCAGCGGGAAAACGTTCGCTGTCACAGGCAGGCTCAAGACGTTCGCCAACCGCAACGAGCTGCAAGCCTGCTTGGAAGCGTGCGGTGCAACGCTGACGGAGAGGCTTTCGCGCGACGTGAATTACCTCATCACGAACACGCCGGATTCGGGCACGGCGAAGAATCGGGAGGCCGAATCGCTGGGAATTTCGCGCATCACCGAGGCGCAATTCAACGAAATGGTTGGCAGAAAAGTGTAAAAAATGCCCTCCGCCGGTTACTCACAACCGCGGAGGGCATTTCTATATCCTCATTTCGTCCTCTAAAAAGTGCGAATTTGATATTTTGATACACAAAAGGTGGAAACTTGTTGAGGAGATTAGCACCTTCACCTCTTGAACCCCATGAAAAGCATTCGACGACCCGCAAACCCTTGCGCAACAAGGCTTTGCGGCACTTTCACAAGTGCCAAATAACCCCGAAATAACCCCGTCATCATGAACGGAACAATTTTAGCCCCTGTGCTGTGTATGCGGTTCAATGTCAAGGCGGCAATAAGCACAGGAGGTTTGCTTGATGAAAATGACGATGACGAACGAACTGCCTGCCGAAATCATGGAGAACGGCATTCACTACACCCTTGTGGGCGACTACTACTTTCCTACCTATATGCTGGCGGATAGGTCGCCCAATGGCAAGTGGGCATCCTGTATGAGTGCTATTTGCAGGAGAAGCATCCGCACGAGTATGTCAGGCTGACTTGGGCGGATGAGCTGTCGGCGCTGCTGGAATCCGTGCAGAAGGAGTGCGAGGAGCGGGTAGCAGTGCTTGTTCGGGAGATGGCGGAGGTGGAGGGCGTGGATGAGGAGATGAAGGAAAATGAGCAGATGGAGTGGGTGCGGAGGATGGAGATGATTTGCGGCAGGGTAGAGGAGGTTGTGCGCGAGGAAATCATAGGATGAGTGAAAAGAGAAACAGCAGCAGGGACAGGGGAGTTCCTGCTGCTGTTTTGTTCGTGTAGTAATCGCTGCTATGGAAAAACGGACAAATCCATCGATTATCCATTGGAAAATCGGACAATCGATGCAGACAGCATGTTGAAAAATTAGACAGCACATGATATAATCATCATGGAAAACAGGGCAAGGAAGCTATTGCTGTGCTTGCAAGAAAGAGCGAAAAGGAGCTTGCCCTTCGCAGCTCTGCCGCGGAATATCTGACCTTTGTCGCCGCCAATGGCGAGAGCGATGTCAGCTTCGAGATGCGCTACGAGAATGAGAATATCTGGTTAACGCAGAAGATGATGGCGACATTGTATGACGTGTCCGTAGCGGCAATCAATCAGCACTTGAAGAAAGTCTTCGAGGATGGTGAGCTACGCGAGGAATCAGTTATTAAGAAATACTTAATAACTGCCACGGATGGAAAAAGCTACAACACCAAGCACTATAACTTGCAAGCCATCATTGCCGTCGGCTTCAAGGTCAATAATCAGCGTGCCGTGCAGTTCCGCAAATGGGCAGGTCAAATCGTGAAAGACCATACCATTCAGGGATGGACAATGGACGTGGAACGCCTGAAAAAGGGGCATATGTTCACGGACGAATACTTCGAGCGCCAGCTTGAGCAGATTCGGGAAATACGGCTGAGTGAGCGAAAGTTCTATCAGAAGGTCACAGACCTGTACGCAACGGCGTTTGATTACGATAAGGACGCCAAGACGACACGCCTGTTCTTTCAGATGGTGCAGAACAAGATGCATTTTGCCGTCCACAGGCACACGGCTGCGGAGCTCATCGTGGAGCGCGCGGATGCCAACAAGGAGCATATGGAATTGGCCACATGGGAGAATGCGCCGGATGGCAAGATTCTGAAAACAGACGTGACGGTAGCCAAGAACTATTTGAGCGAACAGGAAATGCACTATCTGGAGCGCATCGTCTCTCTTTATCTGGACTATGCGGAATTACAGGCGGAGCGCAAGATTCCCATGAGCATGGAGGACTGGGCGAAGCGTCTGGACGGCTTTTTGGAGTTTAACGGAAACGAGCTGCTGACAGGCCCCGGCAAGATCAGTGCGGAACAGGCCAAGCTCCATGCGGAAACGGAATATGAAAAGTATCGGATTATTCAGGATCGCCTGTACGAAAGCGATTTTGACCGTTTCCTTATGTTGGAACAGGAGGTGAATCACAAACCGTGAAATTCCAATTTAAGACATAGCAATAACAAACCGATGCCGTTGGTAGCGTTATGAGGGCGTTCAATGGACACAGCTCAAGGCTCCTCGATTGCCCAAATAAGGATAAACATGACAAAATATCCTAGAACCGTTCATGAATTTAGAACTTGCCTTGATAAAGTAAACGTGGTATAATAGCAGCGTGGAAGAAGAAAGAGCAGGGAGCAAGCCGTATCCGACGGACTTGAGAGACACCCAGTGGAAAGAAATCGCTCCGCTATATTCGGGAATGCGGAATCGGAAGTGGAGCAAGCGCAAACTGACGAACACCGTGCTGTACATTGTAAAGACCGGATGTCAGTGGCGCCAGCTTCCGCATGACTTTCCACCGTATCAAACGGTGTACAGCTTTTTCAGCCGAGAAGCAAAGTCGGGATTATGGGAGAAAATCCTCACTTATCTGGTTGGAAAAAGTCGTAAAGATACGGGAAAAAGTGCAGAACCGCACTATATGCTAATTGATGCGCAAAGCGTAAAGTTTTTTATATGGCAGACGCCGGTGACATGGCGGTCAGCGATAAAAAAAAAGACCATCATTGCGGACAAGACCAGCAACAATGGATCGGATCGCGTGTTCCGCACAAGGTTTACCCTCAAGAGCATGGAATTCAAAAAAACGGGAACCTATTACCTCACCATCGTGGAGAAAGAAAGCGGAACTGTAGTGGGTTGGGTTGAGTTCACGATTGATGTCGCATTTGTCAATGATTTTGATTCCTAATCGTATGCGTGTAACAGGCCGCGCTCTTTGATGTGTGACAGAATACTGGTTACGTAACAGATGTGACTGGAGGAAACGCGAATGCTCAACGATTTGATTCAGAGACGAGTTTTGATAGTAACAGAGATTTCTGAAAAAGAAGCGGAGCTTGCATCCTTGGATACCGAATTGGCTTCCATGGAAGACAAGCATTATCAGGCCCAAATGATTGAGTCCGCTCTGGAGGAGTATTATGCTGAGCTGTATCAGAATCATCCAATAGACCGTTCACAAGAGGATGAAATCCGTGATTTGATTCAGGATAAGCGGGACAGTATCGAAAAAGCTGGAATAAAAAGAGAAGAGGACATAAAGTCTGTGGGACGCTACTGGTATTTGGATGAGAAAAAGCGTGAGTTGAAAATAAAAGCGGCTAACAAATCATACGTTAATGAATTGAAACGGATATTTGGAGAGCTTGAAGTTGACATCAAGAGGTTTTATCAGAAAAACATTTCCAAGACGGATCTTGTTACTATCATAGGCTTGATGGAAATGATATGCGTTAAAGGTGCAGAGGTTGGAACCATTCCACTTAGTTATCAGCAAAAGATATACAAGTGGCAGCAAGCTGTAAAAGAGCTTCCCGATGATGAGCAGAGAGACAATATTGAAGAAGAGGAGCAAGAGAAGCAAAGAATCCTCGCAAGACTGGATGTGCAAAAACGTGAACTGGAAAAAATAAATAAGGAAAGCACCTCTTTAAAAAAGACCTGTGCCTTACAACAGAAAGAATTGGAGGAACAGCGTGTAAAGCTTTCGACACTCAATACTCAACTTTCCATGAAAACAAAGAATATTGAAGACGATACCACTGAAAAAAAGGAAAAGGCTCAGATCGAATTTGATTCCAATTTTCAGAAGATTAAAGAAAGTCGTGCAAAAAGAAAGGAAGAGTTACGTGTCCAGATTGCAATTCTTCATGACAGTATAATGGCTGATGAAGAAAGAATGCACATGCTGAAAAATCAAAAGAAAGAACTGATGGAAACTTGCAGCACAATCCAAAGAGAGTATCAGGACAAAGTCAGTTCTTTGCGTCAAAGCATAAATGCTAATCGGCAAGAGTTGGGACGGTTGGAAGACGAACAGCTAAGACTGTCAAATGCCTATACACAAGCTAAAAACGATTTCGATGACAAGCTGAGTAGTGCTCAAAAAAATATACTCAACAGTCACAAAATACTGGAACAGTTGAGAAGAGAAAAGAAAGATTGGGAAGAAGCAGCTCAACGAGCATTTATTCTTTCCTTTAGAAAAAAAACGAAACATAAAGGAAAAAATCAAAAAAACGCTCTGCGTATTACCGAAATGGAGAAAACAATCCAAGAAGAGGAATCAGCGCGGATTGCTCTTCAACGCGACGATCCAGAATTGAATGAAACTCATCCGCTGAAGAATCAACTGGAAAAAGTATCTTCATCGATTGCCCGATTAGCGCAGACAATACAGGATCAAGAATCACAGATAAGCTCTCTAACAGCAGAAAATCCTGCTTGCAATAGCATACATCCGGTGAAAGTCCAGCTCGCTGATGTTACAGAGAAGATAGAACAACTTGTTAAGGCAATCGATGATCAACATGCGCAAAATGCATCTTTGGCGGCTGAATATCCGGAGCTTGAGGATGAGCAGGTGATCAATGCGCTCAAGCAGCAGTATTTAAAAGCAATCGAGGAGATCGACAGCCAGGCAAACGAGAAATTGTCAAATCTCCATCTTGGACAAGAAGAAGTGGCGAGCAGAATTCAGAGCCTCACAGCAGCGATTGATGAGGGAAGAAAAAGACTGAATACATTACAAGATGAGTTAGAGAAAAGGAAAGCTAAACTCCAGGATATTGAACAGCAGATAAACGATTTTCACACCAACTATTTGATTGGTAAATTTGGAAGCAAGTTTCAAATAAAGCAGCAAAAAAGTCAAAAGAAAGCAGAAGCAAAAACAATCTCTGCGGAAATAAGAAAACTGAGCAAGGAGCTGGCCGCGCTTGATAAAATGATCGCAAAAGCAGAGAAGGAACAGAAAAAACAGATGGAGGCTCAAAGAGCAAGCCAGATTGAAAAAGCAAAAGAAGATGAAAAAGCACGTAGAGAGCAAGAGGAACGCCAACAGAGGATAAAAAAGAACTTGAGAAGAGAGATATTGAACAGCAGACAGTTCAAGATAATTCTGCAATATTTGATCACTTGACAAGTGTTGTAAGAGCATTGGAAGGAGTCAAATATCATGAATTGCTGAATTCGGAAATATGTCCGCTCCAGGATGATGGTAAGAGAGTGATAACTAACAGCATTGTGAGAAAACAATACAAGCAATCTGAAGATCATTCTTGCTGCAACCGTTATGCACTGATCTTTGTTGATCAATCCGGCAAACCAATCAGTGAGATGCGATTGATCGACAGGAAGGCGGATGGTGAAGAAACAAAGACTTCGTTTGAATTAAAGTCTGAAAATGGGTTCAATGGCGTAAAGTATTACTTGCTTATGCTGAATTTCGATACAGGCGACCTGATCTGTGTACAAGAATACAATGTCAACATTTCATTCTCAAATGACTTTGACTTTTAATCATACCCAAAGGAGGAATAAACATGACAGAATTTGATGCGAAAGTCCTGGAATATTTCCCCGGCAAGGTCGTCAGAAAAGACCTGACTTCTCTGATGAAAAAAGGTGCAAATGTGCCAACCTATGTTCTGGAATACCTGCTTGGCATGTACTGTGCTACAGATGATGAAGATGCCATTGAGATCGGGCTTGAGAAGATCCGGCGAATCCTGAGCGAGAACTATGTTCGCCCGGATCAGAGCGAATATGTCAAGTCCAAGATCAAGGAAAACGGACAGCATACGATCATTGACAAGATTACGGTTATCTTTGATGAGCGTGAGGACAAGTATGTCGCCCACTTTACGAATCTGAGACTGGATCCCTTTGAAGTACCCTCTGATCTGGTGGTGCACAATGAGAAACTGCTGGTCGGCGGCATCTGGTGCATCGTCAAGATTGAGTACATAGGCCTCAATGCGGATGACGAAGACCGTGAAGAGTTCGAAGAGGATATTTTCGGAAACCAGAAGCGCAAAAAGAAGATCAAGAAAAAGAAGTCCAAATATGACTCTCCGTTTATAATCTCATCGCTCAAGCCGATTCAGATGCCTAATCTGGATCTGGACGATATCAAGGAAGCACGCGCTTTCTTTACCCGCGATGAGTGGATCGACCTTCTGCTTCGCTCCGCTGGTTATGAGCCGAATGAACTGTCCCAGAAGGAGAAATTCCACTATCTGCTTCGCTTTGTGCCGTTCACTCAAAAGAACTATAATCTGGTTGAACTTGGCCCCCGTGGCACTGGCAAATCGCATGTGTACAGCGAACTGTCCCCCTATTCCATCCTGATGAGTAGCGGTACCACCACGGTCTCTAACATGTTCTACAATATGTCTTCCCGTCGCGTTGGTCTGGTGGGCAATTGGGACTGCATTGCTTTTGACGAAGTGGCTGGTATCACCCAGGCGTCTGGCGATATGGTGCAGATCATGAAAAACTACATGGCAAACGGCAGCTTTGCCAGAGGTGCGGACTCCATTAGCTCAGATGCTTCCATTGCCTTTGAAGGCAATACGTTCCGCAGTGTTGCTGATATGATGCGTACCACAAATCTGTTTGAGCCGTTCCCTGCTGCCTTCAATAACGACTCTGCTTTCTTTGACAGAATCCACGCCTATCTACCTGGCTGGGAGACGCCCAAACTGCGTTCTGCTCTGTTTACCACCGGGTATGGGTTGATCTCGGACTGCTTCTCTGAGTTCTGTCATGCAATGCGCAAATACGACTTCACCAATTCCTTCAGTGCCTTTTTCACCCTGAATAAGCGTTTCAATACCCGCGATACGATTGCGGTCGGCAGAACCTTTTCAGGGCTGGCAAAACTCATTCATCCAAATGAGCGCATGACCAAAGAAGAAGTTCGGGAGATACTGGAATACGCCATTGAATGCAGGCGGCGTGTAAAAGAGCAGCTCCGCAAAATGACGCCCGGCGAATTCAGAGATGTTGATCTGGGTTATATTGATGATGAAACCGGTGAAGAGATCATCGTGGAGCTGCCGGAAGTTTCCGGCGGAACGCTGATCCGTCAGGGCTTTGAAAAACCTGGCTATGTGTACGGTGTAGGCCGGTCTGTGACGAATGTCCTCGGTATCTATCGACTGGAAAACAAGCTCGTTTCCGGTACAGGCACGTTCAGCTTCCGGAATGTGGAAGGCCTTGCACGCGCGCCGAAGAGCGTGCGCGATAGCATTACAGCCGCCTTCAACTACTTCGGAGAGAACGCCGAAAGAATCATCGCCGGCTCTTACGAAGAATTTGATTACAGTCTATATTTCAACGATCTCCAGAATCGCGGCGTCAGCGATGGAATCTCGGTCGCCGAGGTTGTCGGCCTGTTCTCCGGCCTTGCCAATCGTCCGGTCATGCCCTCTCTGGTCATCTGCGGTCGGGTTGTCATGTCCGGCAGCATGATGCCAATTACAACGGAACTGGACGAGATCTTTGTTACGGTAGCGAATGCCGGAGCGAAGAAAATCATGCTGCCCGCCGAGAGTAAGGAAAAATATGAATTGCTTAAGGCTGACCTCAA
>ENA-UPWU01000458-UPWU01000458.1-human-gut-metagenome-genome-assembly--contig:-NODE-458-length-18777-cov-5.571123_pt1 | contig 18777 bp, 15 predicted proteins | sample MGYA00250058_ERZ773392 | MGnify/ENA primary metagenome ERZ773392 (study PRJEB29103, sample SAMN06112084) | human gut metagenome | biome: human gut; feature: ankylosing spondylitis patient; material... | reverse complement strand
CGGTAGCCCGGGAAGCGCTGCTCCATGCGCTGCATGATGAGGTCCTCGACCATGATGATCGTGCCTTCGCGCGAGCGCACGTCAAGCACCGTCGTCTCGTCGGCGTCTTCGGGCAGGAAGAGGAAGCGCGGGACGTTGTTCGGGCACTTCACGCGGCCGAAGCGGACCTTGCCCGGCTCGTCGGCGTGCACGCCTTCGAGTTCGACCACGAAGTTGATGCTCGTGTTCGAGATCATCGGGAAGGGATGGCCCGCGTCGACGGCCTGCGGCGTGAGGATCGGGAAGATCTGGCGGTCGAAGTAACGGTCAAGCGCGCTGCGGCGCTTCGGAGAGAGCTGCGAGTAGCGGCCGAACTTGATGTCCTTCTTCTCGAGGGCGGGCTTGAGGGTCTTGAGCCAGAGGTCTTCGGCGACCTCGAGCATTTCGGTGACCTTGCGGCGGATCTCGGTGAGCTGGCGGGCGGGCGGCATCCTGTCGGCGCCCGTGGGCTCCGCACCCATGCGGGCCTGACGCTGCAGGTTCATCACGCGAACCATGTAGAACTCATCGAGGTTGTTGAAGAAGATTGCGAGGAACTGAACGCGCTGCAACAGCGGCACCGTCGGATCGGCGGCCGTCTCGAGCACCTTGCGGTCGAATTCGATCCAGCTGATCTCGCGGTTGATGTAGAGGGACGGATCGTCAACGTCGACGATCTTGGGGGCGACGGGAGCCCCGGCTTTTTCAACGGACTTTTCAACGGTCTTTTCGGCCGTCTTTCTGGCGGTGCGTCGTGCGGTCGTGCGGCGGGCGGGCTTGCCCGCGGCTTCGGCCTGCGCGGCCTGCTGAGGGGCAGCTTCGGTCGCGGCGGAGGCTTCGGGCTGGGGGTTCTTGGAATCAGTCATGTCTCTATTGTCCTTGTCTAGCAGCACAACGAATGTCGATTCTTATATTGTGTGCCATTTTTCATGACGATGCCATGACGCATTGATGACATTTCCCTGAATCGTGTCACCTTCTGACGTGCATAGATAATCCCTTCCTCTCCTGCCATATCTTAGATTACGCACCCAATTCGTGCCTCTCTTAATTCCCGTTATTTCAACAGCATTCTATCATTGGTCAGCTTCTTGCGGCTGTTCTCGTGATAGCATTCGAGCAGATCTTCCACTGTCATTTTGGCGCGTTCTTCACCGGAAATATCGAAAATAATCTTACCGTCATCCATCATAATGGTTCGATTGCCAAGTGTCAGTGCCGCCTGCATATCATGCGTAATCATCATCGTTGTTATGCGACCTTCTGATACGATTCTGGTCGTGATGTCCAATACTTTCTGGGCTGTAGCTGGATCAAGCGCCGCTGTATGTTCATCCAGAAGCAGCAGCTTGGGCTGAGATATGGTAGACATCAATAAGGACACCGCCTGCCGTTGTCCACCTGACAGCTGCCCTACCTTTGCTTTCATTCTTGATTCCAGCCCCAGATCCAGCTGCTTTAACAGCTCGGTGAAATACTCTCTATCCTGCTTGTTCACTGCGAAGAAACTCTTCCCTGCTTTTCTCGAATAAGCCAGTGCCAGATTCTCTTCGATTGTCATATTAGGGGCAGTTCCCTTCATCGTATCCTGAAAAAGCCTTCCAATATCATATGCCCGCTTGTATTCCTTCATATTTGTAATATTCTTGGAATCCAGTCTGATTGTTCCCTCATCCACGGAAAATACACCGCTGATTGCATTAAAAAGTGTAGACTTACCTGCGCCGTTAGATCCTACTATTGTTACGAAATCACCTGCATTCAAATGCAGATCGACTCCATTCAATGCCTTTTTCTCATTGGGAGTTCCCGGATAGAAAGTCTTTCTGATTCCCTGTAATTCTAACATCTGGATGCACCTCCCTTATGTTTGCGACTGCCTAATTTCTTCTGTAATGTTGGTATTGCAAGAGCAATGATAACAATAACTGCCGAGATGAGTTTCAGACTATACGCCGGAAACAGATCTACTTTCAAAGCCGCTGCAATAAACATTCTGTATAAACAAGAGCCGACAACTGCTGAAATCAGTCCAACTGTCACTCCATGTCTGCCCATGATAGTCTCTCCGATAATAACCGAAGCCAGACCTACTACCACCATACCACTACCATAACCTACATCAAAGAAAGACATTGACTGACCTATTACTGCCCCTGAAAGAGCCACACATGCGTTACCAATCGCAAGTCCGGCACATTTATACACATCCGCATTGATGGAAGAAGAACGAACCATATCTTCATTATCTCCAGTTGCACGAATGGCAAGTCCTTTTCTGGTCTTGAAAAAGACAGCAAGAACTGCAACTACAATGACACACAAAATAAAAGGAATGATAATTTTACATAGATCTCTTGAAAGTCCTGTCGCATCCTGTAACAGATTGAATAAAGACACTGCAACTGCTGAAGACACGTTGGATTTACCACCTGTAATAATCAGATTCACTGTATAAAGACCATTCATTGTAAGAATACCCGCTAGAATAGGATGAATCTTGACCTTAGTCTGCAACAATCCTGTAAAACAGCCTGCTGCAGCTCCTGCTAAACAAGCAACCAGAAGTGCCAGGAATGGATGCCCTGCTACTGTCAGAACGATTGAAACTGCCATACCCAGTCCAAAGCTTCCATCTACCGTCAGATCCGGCATATTCAAAATACGAAATGTAATATATACGCCCAGTGCAAGAATAGCATACCCCAATCCTTCCTGCAGAGAATTAAATAATAACAATCCCATTCTCTTTTTCCTCCTATCGTGCGTTCGCCTTTGCAATATATGCTCTGATTACATCACAGGATGCAGCAAAAGCCTTTTGCTCCTGTTCATTTAATGACAGCTCTATGATCTCTTCTACGCCGCCTTTACCAATTATAGCCGGAACACCTGCCATAATATCATTCTGACCATATTCTCCCTCTAACAGAGCCGATACCGGAAGAATTCTCTTTTCATCATGTAATACAGCCTTGCAGACCATTGCCAGTGCTGCACCAATGCCAAATTCTGTTGAGCCTTTTCCAATTACGATCTCCATACCCAGCTGATGTGTACGTTCCAATAATATATCGTAAGTTACTTTTCCAAAAATCTGTGGCTTTTCCTGCTGTAGCTGCGCTAATGGTTTGCCCATAAAGGTAATCTGCGACATGGCTACCATGGAGGAATCGCCATGCTCGCCCATTGCAAAACATTCTATGGAATTAACTGACACGCCTGTCAGTTGATGAAGTGTCAAACGTAATCTGGCTGTATCCAGTAATGTTCCTGTTCCAAATATCCTGTTCTTTGGCAGTTTCATATGTTCTCTTGCATAATTCACAACCACATCACAGGGGTTGGATATGGATATGAAATACCCGTCAAAAGCCGTCTGATTCAGTCTGGCAGTAACATCCTTCATGATGTCTATCGTTACATCAAGCATATCCAGTCTGGTCTGTCCGGGTTTTCTGGACACTCCCACTGCATTCACAATGATATCAGCATCATCACAATCCTGATAACTGCCTTCACGTACAATGGGCATCCGGTCCATGAACACTGTCGCATCTGCTACATCCTTCGCCTGTGCGTCAGCTTTGCCTTCTACAATATCAATCAATACGATTTCACGGCATATTCCCAGTCTTGCAAGATTGAGTGCACACATACTTCCCACATGACCTGCTCCCAGAATTACGACCTTTGCCATATCCATCACCATATCCTTCCCTGTTATTTTTTACTCACCAAGAAGCTGAAACTCTTCCTGTTTATCCTGTGGAATCTCGATGCCTAACTGTTTTGCAGTTGCCACATTGATCATCTTGGCATACTGGGCAATCTGCTCTACAGGTGTATCTGCTACTGTTGCTCCATTGACGATTCTCTCTATCATCTCACCAGTCTGTACACCAAGGACATCATAATCAATACCAACTGTTGCGAAACCGCCGTCATTTACCATGGAATCCGCGCCGCAGTAGATAGGCTTACCTGCATCATTGGCTACCTGTAAATATGCTGCCATCGCAGAAGCTACTGTATTATCATTTGGTGTAAAGAAAGCATCTACATCATTGACTAAAGATGCTGCTGCCTGCTGTACATCAGCTGTTCCTGTAACAGTAGCCTCCTTATATGCAATACCATGTTCATCACAGTATTTCTTAGCACGCTCAATACCTGTTACAGAGTTAATCTCACTTGTATTATACACGAATCCAAATGTTTTGGCATCCGGTGTCAATTCTGCTGCCAGTTCAAAGATATCCTCGATTGCGATAGAATTGGATACGCCTGTAATATTCTTATCTGTCTTATCAAAAGATTCTACTAATCCAGCTTCTACAGGATTGCTGACTGCTGAGAAAACTATCGTTACATCAGAAGTTGCTGCCGCTGCTGCCTGTGCTGTAGGTGTTGCGATTGGAACCAGAATATCACATCCGTCATCAATCATACCATTGATAATTGTTGGTAACATTGTCTGATCTCCTGATGCATTCTTATACTCGATTTCTACTTTACCTTCATTTACAAGAGGCTGTAATGTCTCCTGAATTTTGGCATTGATCTGATTCAGAGACGGATGGTCAATATGCTGAATAATTCCTACTTTATAAACCTTATCATCCTTGTTTACTACTGTTCCATTATCATCGCTCTGTGAACTTGTAGTTGATTCCTGTACTGTCTGCGTTGTCTCTTCACTTGCTGTTGTGCTGGCGCTGCCGCATCCGGCTAACATGGCAGCTGCCATAATTGTACTCATTGCTACGCCCATTACCTTGCTCATTACTGTCTTTTTCATAATCATATTCCCTCCTTGATAATTAAAAAAGTCCTCAGTTCGTCTCATCTAACGAACTAAGGACAAATCTACAAAAATAAATCTGCGGTACCACCTTATTTGACTCTTATCAAGTCCACTCAACACAATGCCATCACATTGTCAGCCTATAACGCAGGCATTACGTCTTGGATACTAGAATCTACCGTTCCCCTCGCCCTCAGCAGCCCATACAACAGCGCATTTCCTGTCAGCTTCCACCACTCTGACTCTCTGTAAGGAATGTATTCCGTGCCTCTTCTGCATCAAAGGTTTCTCTTTGAAAATCATTATAATGAATGCATACTTTATTGTCAACTGTTAATTTTTATATTCACTGATATCCATAAAAGTAACCAGCATTACATATGTATCATAGTTTTGATTTATTTCTTTGCTGCATACATTTTATCTCCTAATCTCAAAGCACCTACAATGTTCTTTATAATGTACTGATTACGCCCTTTCTTCTTGGCTTCATACAAAGCAGCATCTGCAGTGTCCAGCAATACCTGATAATCCGATCCTTTCTGTGTACAATAAGCTGCACCTATACTGGCAGTAACCTCTATACATTTATCTGCGCTGGTATAGATACAATGGAGCTTATCAACTGTCCATTCTAACTTGCTTTTCAATGTATCATAAGGAATATCTTTCACAAATACGCAGAACTCATCACCGCCAAATCGTGCCACAAGATCATAATTTGCAAAAATAATCTGCAATTTCTGAGCCATGTCACATATTACATGGTCTCCCATTCTGTCTCCCATAGTATCATTAACTTCCTTACAATAATCCATATCAATAAATATAATAGCTGTATTCATTGCCGTATTCTGTCTGAGATAGCGGATTGTCTCTGTCGCAAATGCAGATTTATTGACCAGCCCGGTCATACTATCTGTCCTGCTTTCCTGCTCCAGTTGCTTGCGTATCTTAGTCTCACGATCCACATCTTCTATCTTACCCACAATAGATACCAGCTGCTGTTGTGCATCATACAGCGGGAACCCGGTAACTGCACACCATAGAAATTCTCCATCACTCTTCTGCATTCTCACAACAATTCTGCCAGAACGCCCCTGTTTCGTAATTCTGTCATACAACAGACGTACCTGTGGTTCATCCTCTGATACCACATGCCATATTTTCATTAATATCTGTGCATCCAGATTCTTACTCTGCTTTGGAATTCTCCAGCCAAATTTCTCATATACACGATCTGATATAATGTCAGAAGCTTCACAGATGCCTATTTCATACATCATCTCGTCAGAATTATCCAGCACAAGCTGATATCTCTTCTGCTGTAAAAGAAGTCTCTGTTCCTCTTCCTTCTGTAATCGGTGTTCCCTTTGTTTAAACAGCATCACTTCGTAATAAACACTGCCTGTTATCACTCCAAATATACATAGCAGCATACATTCCTTCCAATATTGCTGCCATACATTCGGTGTATACCATATCCACCCTGCAATCCCCAATACAATTATCATTCCAAGCAGGCAACCATGTTTGAACCCTTTCATATAACCCCCCTATTACACTTTCCTGATGGCATGACTTTATGCGCATAGTTATTATTCATAGATAATAGTATACATTAAATTGTCAGAATATTCAAACTTTTTGTAATATTTTTACATCAATAATAGCATTGTAAACTGCATTTTGTTCCGAAGAGTTCTTTCTTCATCTGTTTCTGAAATATCTCCTGCGTCTGAGATACTTCCAATATAGAGAGAGCTTTTCTGACTGCTTTGATATCGGCTGCCATAGTTTCCGGGCTTTTCCCTCTTCCTACGATCTTCAAATGTGATACTCCTGTTCTTTGCAGCGCCCACAAAGCACATAGACCGCAGCCGGTATCTCCGATACACTCCTGAATATCACTCTCCTGTTGCTGTTTGACAGGTAAGCTCCCTTCTTTTACAGGTGCAATCCGATAGGGAAGCTGGCATATATGAACCATTTCATCACAGTGAAGAGAATTGCAGAATCCCCCCGTAAAGTGACACATCTCATTCATCAGAAACGCTTCATATTCCATGTCCTTTTCCTCAAAAGCTCCTATCATGGATTCCATATCCTCTATTGAATTCTTCCTGTGGAAAATAATTCTTTTACATTGTGGAGAACCTGCATTCTGTCCACATATCTCTCCTATCATCCTTATCGCAGGTTCATTCCATTCTCCGATTTCTCCACTCATATGGATATAACAGGGAATTCTACGTTCCCTCAGATACAATACCAACCCGATATCTGCAATAATGTAATCCCGAAATCCCAGCTCCATCAGCCTGAGTATGGTATCTCCTATCCATTTCAGTTGTTCTTCCGTATAATACAGTGCATTTAATGTAATTGCCACCGGAACACGCATATCCTTCATCATATTTGCCAACAGCTTCATATCTTCCCACACATTGACCTGCACATGATAATACATCACTTCTCTACGATTCAGCGGCATCAGATTGCCAAACTTCTGATTCCAGTCAAACGGCACATATCCACAGAAAATTTCATCTGCTCCGGCTTGTACAAGCATTTCATAATCTTCCACTGAGCCCATGCCTGCCGTAATTTTCATCTTTTCACCATCCCTTTACAGATTCCACACAATCCGGTCTACTCCTTGTCTGATATATTGTGCAAGCAGCTCCTGCGTTATCCCTTCATCCAATGCAAAAAGGGAATTATATCTGCCTACCAGGTTCAAATGCCGGGGATAAAGACAGACGTAATCCTTACAATACTGAGGACACTCTGTCACAAAATGCTGCCTGGCTCTGTTCCCATTCCTGCACAATGCATAAAGAGGACAATATTGTGATGTATTGGTCTGATACATTGGCAGATGCAATGTCTTATATGGCAAGCCCCTGGATAATTCCATTGGATAGCCACACGTCTCGTATTCTGCCCTTTGAACACCTTTCTCCTGAAGGTATCGTACAAACAGTGTCTGATTCAGTTGATTATCTGCCATTTGCGATAGGTTCTGCTGATATCCTGTTTTATAAACGTACCTTGGATCTTTTCGCCTCTTATTGAGCAAAAGACCAATCACCGGTGTCAGGTATTTTTCTTTTCCTTCTAATAAAGAGAACATTCCCCAGTCATTCACAATCACTTCCATAGGGAAATCATGTGCAATGCACCACTCATATACATCCTGCAGCCAATCTTTGGTCTGCTGTATCATACTCTGCCTCAGATATGTGGTTACAAGCGTTACTTCTCTATGTTCATTATAAGCTTTATCCAACAATGCCTGTAAAGTACTCCTGTCAGGGAACAGGTTATGGCAATACTGATTACCAATATATAATCTATTACCGACACATGTGTCATTTTCCATATTTGATTGATTCAGATATGCCTGATATGCTTCCTGGTTATCCAGAGACTGCACCAGCTCCAGACCACTGGAAATGACGTTGCTTCGTATTTCTTTTATCTGACTGTGTTCCAGTCTCTCTCTTCTCCATTCTTCATAAGAATTGGCATAACAATTATCCCTGTCTGCCGGATAGCCAACCAGCTCCTGTGAAAATGTATTATCATGACTTTCGCTTCGTAACAAGATGTAATTATAGTACTGTTTCGTAACAAACTGAAACATGTCCTTGTAAGCTGCATTTTCTATATGTAAAATCATACTCCATGCCTTACAACTGTTATCCTCAGTACGCAAACAAGAGAAGGGTAATTCCTTCTCCTGTATCATAGATATGTCCTGCATATCTGCTATCTCTATTGTCTCATAATAGCCTGTGCTGCCTCTATAGCAGGAAAAGTGCAGACTCCTGCAAGGTGATGCAAGTTTGTCTGCACTTCTAAGCTCTACATATTCGGGAGAACATGCCCACAATCTGACTTCCTGTCCATTATAAAAGCAGGTAAACAGACTGCCTGGAATATCCTCCACTACGTTATCTGTGATTTTCTTCAATTCGCTTTCCATAGGAAAAGCATATCAGAAATCCTGGCTTTTCGCAATAATTTCGTTATTCTACAGATGTTACCTTGTAATCCTGTTCTTCTACTGCCTTGGTCAGTTCTTCATTGGATACTTCTGCATTCAGCTTCACTACTGCTGTACCCTTTTCATGGCTTACCTGTGCTTCTGCTACCTGTGGAAGTGCTTCTAATGCCTTCTTTACTCTTGCCTCACAGTGTCCACACATCATTCCTTCGATTTTCATTGTCTTTTCCATTGAATTGTCCTCCATTTGATTTATTGTTGCAGAAGCCTGATGACTTCTGCTTTTTACCTTTTTATCATGAGATGCATCATGAATCTTAACCAGATTCAGTCTGAGTGCATTCGTTACAACACAGAAGCTTGACAAGCTCATTGCTGCTGCGCCATACATCGGATTAAGCTGCCATCCAAACAGTGGAATCCAGATACCTGCTGCCAGCGGGATGCCTATTACATTATAGGCAAATGCCCAGAACAAGTTCTCATGAATATTGTGTAAGGCAGCACGGCTTAGACGGATTGCAGCCGGAACATCACTCAATCTGCTCTTCATCAGAACCACGTCTGCTGCATCAATTGCAATATCTGTTCCTGCGCCAATGGCAATACCCATATCTGCTCTGGTGAGAGCTGGTGCATCATTGATTCCATCACCAACCATGGCAACCTTACCCTGTTCCTTGATCTTACGAATTACGCTCTCCTTACCATCCGGCAACACGCCTGCAATGACTTCATCTACACCCGCCTGTGCACCAATTGCTTTGGCAGTACGTTCATTATCACCTGTCAGCATCACCACGCGGATTCCCATATTCTGCAATTCACGAACCGCCTGTGGGCTGTCTTCTTTGATTACATCTGCTACTGCGATAATTCCCAGAAACTGATTCTCTTTTGCAAAGAAAAGCGGTGTCTTACCATCTCCTGCCAGCTTCTCATACTGTGACTGTGCTGATCCAGGGATAGACAGCTGGCTCTTCATAAACTTGAAGCTACCACCTAAAAGCCTGCTGCCATTCAGTTTTGTCTGCACACCATTCCCTGTCAATGCTTCAAAATCTGTGACCTCTGATGCCTGCACACCTTTTTCCTTCGCATAATCTACAATTGCTCTGGCAAGTGGATGTTCACTCCTGCTCTCAAGCGCATATGCCAGTCTCAGAAGCTCTTCCTGTGAAATACCCTCTGCGGGTATCATATCTGTTACCTTTGGTTTTCCACTTGTAATTGTTCCCGTCTTATCCAGAGCAACAATCTCAACTTTGCCAGCCTCTTCCAGAGAAACTGCCGTTTTAAACATGATACCGTTCTTAGCACCTACACCATTACCGACCATAATGGCTACAGGAGTTGCCAGTCCCAATGCGCATGGACAACTGATTACCAGTACAGAAATACCTCTTGCCAATGCAAATCCAAAACTCTCACCTGCAAGAAGCCAGATCAGTGTTGTAATGACTGCAATCGTAATGACTGCCGGTACAAAAACTCCAGATACTTTATCTGCCACCTTGGCGATAGGCGCCTTAGTCGCCGCTGCATCGCTGACCATCTGAATGATCTGGGAAAGAGTTGTGTCCTCGCCTACTCTGGTCGCTTCACAACGGATATAGCCGGACTGATTCTGCGTTGCTGCTGATACCTTATCCCCTACAGCCTTATCTACCGGGATACTCTCACCAGTCAATGCTGATTCATTAACAGCACTGTTGCCCTCCAGGACAATACCATCCACCGGTATATTCTCACCAGGTCTGACAACAAAGATATCACCCTTGCTCACTTCGTCAACAGGTACTTCTACTTCTTCCCCATTTCTGATGACTACCGCAGTCTTAGGTGCCAGCTTCATCAAACCTTTAAGTGCATCTGTTGTCTTCCCCTTGGAATGTGCTTCCAACATTTTACCCACTGTAATCAATGTCAGGATCATGGCTGCCGATTCAAAATAAAACTCATGCATATACGCCATGACACCATCCATATCACCTCTGACCTGTGCATCTGTCATAGCAAACAGTGCATAAGTACTGTATACAAAAGCTGCCGTTGCCCCAAGAGCCACCAGCGTGTCCATATTAGGAGCTTTATGTGCCAGGCTCTTGAATCCACTGATAAAGAATTTCTGATTGATGACCATAATCGCAATCGTAAGCAGCATCTGTATCAGCCCCATGGCTACATGATTATCCTGAAGGACTGTCGGCAGTGGCCATCCCCACATCATATGCCCCATGGAAAAATACATCAAAACCAGTAAAAATACAAGTGATGTGATGAGACGCTTCTTTAAAAGTGGTGTGTCCTTATCCTTGAGTGCTTCCTCAGCAGCTGCCATATCCATTGAACTGTGATGCTCTCTTGCAGAACTTTTCGGTGATGCTCCATATCCTGCATCTTCTACTGCCTTGATAATTGCTTCCGGTGATGCAGAACCCTCCACCCCCATTGAATTGGTCAAAAGGCTGACCGAACAGCTCGTTACACCTTCTACCTTCGACACGGCTTTCTCCACACGGGCTGAGCATGCCGCACAACTCATGCCCGTTACCGTATATTGTTCCATGTATCAGTTCCTCCGTTCTTACTGTTTATTCTCAATTCCTGTTACCTTAAAATCAAGACGCTCTACCGCTTTGCGAAGCTCTTCATCATCAAGCTCTCTGTCATATTCTACTACCGCAATCTTCTTACGCAGATTCACCATAGCCGATGCTCCATCAATCTTATTGATCTGACGTTCTACACTGTTCTTACAGTTATCACAGTGCATTCCATCAATATGAATGATCTTCTCACCAAGTTTCTGACCTGTCAGCACTTTCTTCTCTACCTTCTCATCACTGCCACCTCCGCCGCAGCATCCGCCTTCGCCTTTGAAATGTTTCATACTGCTGCGTACTGCAAAAAAGGCAATGACTACAATAACTGCAATTACAATTATATTTCCCATATTCTCATCCTCCATCCATAAAATCCATGAGTTATTTCATCAGCTTCTGCAAAACTGTAACTAACTCATCTACCGTCTCTTCCCTGCCTTCCTTAATATCCTTCGTAACACAGGTCTTGATATGGTTGGCAAGCAATACCTTGTTAAAACTGTTAAGAGCTGCATTCACAGCTGCCACCTGCGCCAGTATGTCCGTACAGTATGCATCCTTCTCTACCATGCCCTTAATGCCTCGCACCTGTCCCTCTATACGACTCAGGCGATTCAAAAGATCTTTATATTCCTTCTCAGAACGCTCCTTTGTCTTGTGACAGCAGCAACATTCTGAAGTTTCAGTCACTTCTCTGTCTTTTTCCACGAATCATGCTCCTTTCTTCTTCATTGCATGTGTATTATATACCCTATAGGGGTATATTTCAAGTATTAATTTTCTCAATAGTTATCAATAAGTCATAAAAGCAAAAAAGACAGGACCTGTCTGCTCCTGCCCTTTCATCTTATTTCATAGAGTTTACTCTATCTTCTATATTCTTATGGAAATTCATTACCTTATGAACATATTCCTCATTCATATACTCAGAATGTACAATAAAATCTGCGGTCGAACGATTATTTGCAATGGGAATATCATACACCTGTGCGATACGAAGCAGCGCCTTCACATCCGGGTCATGCGGCTGTGCCGCCAGCGGATCAGAGAAGAAAATAACCAAGTCAATCTTCCCCTCTACAATCTTCGCACCAATCTGCTGGTCTCCACCCAAAGGACCACTGTTATATCCCTTCACCGGAAGTCCCGTCTTGTCAGCGATCATTCTCGCCGTTGTGCCCGTTCCACACAGGAAATGTCTCTGGAGAATATCCTTATTCTCACTGCACCACTCGATCATTTCCTTCTTCTTGCTGTCATGCGCAATCAATGCAATGTTCTTCTGTTTGGAAATTGTAAATGAAATAAATTCGTTGTCCATAAGGTCATCCTTTCTATTTATCTTCAAGTGCTTTGGTAAGCTCTTGTATTTTCTTTTTCATTTCTTCAAGTTCAACTGCCTGCTGTGCGAGCTCACTATCTTTCTGCGCAAGCATACCGTCTTTTTGTACAAGCATATCATCTTTCTGTGCAAGCATACTCTCCTGTTGAATTATCTTATCACCTTGCTGTGCTATGGTATCATGCAGATATTTCTGTTCTAATTCATAATCCTCTCTATCTCTGCACCTTTCTCGCACATTAAAATCAGAATATAGATCACATAACGTATTGGAAGCTTCTGTAAAATATTCATTGTCTTTCGCAATCATTTTCATTTCCTCCCAAGTCTTCGCCTTGAACAGTCTCGCCCAAAAGTCAAGACCCCAGCTCTTATCTTCCTGCGTTGCCAGTTCTATATGTGATAAGTCTAACACATTCACTGCAAACTTGCTACTGTATATCCTGTGCTGTACCACATCCATCAGCAGATTTCTCGAATAGAAAATAGGTTGTTCCTCAAATGGCGGGAAATTCAGAATTCCAATATGAATTGCAGGCTTCGTGTCAATATACTGGTCACCTTTTTGTAAATTATTATACATACGGCTTAGATATCCAATGGAACGCTCCGGCCAGTCATGACGGTTGACCACCTGCATTTCCAAATTGATCTGCTGATATCCATTTAGCATTGCTTTAATATCCAGCCGAAACTCTTTATCCTGAATTGCTTCTCCTATCACAATAGGATTCGTTATTTCCACCGATAAAATTTCTTCCGGCTGCATATGTAATAAGGAACTCAGTAAACCTTTTAATGCCCTGTTATTCTTTTGAAATAATGCACGAAACATATAGTCATTCGTCATGTTATACTCGATTTCACCAGTTGCTCTTTCCAACTCTGGAGTAAATTTCACTTTATTCATCTATCATGTCCTTTTCCTGTAATATTACAAACGTTTGTAAAGGGCATTATAGCAATCTGCATTGGAAAAGCAAGCCAAATGTAAAAACTCGTACCTCAAATGTCAAAAGTCATACTAAAACTACACAAAAAAGGAACTGTATCTCTACAGTTCCTCTCTAAAAAAGTCATGCCGGCGACCGGAATCGAACCTATAGCGCCGATTTACAGCATACTCAGAAATCCAGTAAATTCAACGAAAAGGAGCATATTCCAGACCTTTTGCAAATCCGTGTTTTTATCATTACAAGTAAATTACAAACATAATATTATGTGTTGTATGGCTAGTGTGCCTAAGCACACTAGCTGAAAATGCCCTTACCAACTCATGCGTTCCGCGCAAAATTTTCCGCTAAATTTTGTGCGGAACGCATGAGTTATTCTCCAGCTTTTGTATTGTAATAAGATAAGCACGTGAGCTGATACATTGCGAGGTATCTGCAAATGATTTGATATCAAAGTCATAGGAAGCGCCTGTACCATTACCAGCAGCATTTCCGCTTTGAGCTGGATCTTGACCTTGAGTGACTGAACCGACAGGAGTCATATTTCCATCCGTAGGTCTTGCAAATACTTCTAACAAAGACGAATTAGAACCAATTAACACAACAGTTAACAACAACGCTATTAAGCGTTGTAGGAATTTTTTATTTCGTTGTTTCATTTCTTAAATCACCTTCTTGCACAATAAAAGAAGAAGTACCTTTACACATAAGTAAGATACTTCTTCTCTGACAAATCGAATTATTTATTTGTTACTGAAGTTTAGTAGGGACACAGCTGTATATGATTTCCTTAGCTCTAATGTCATTATATACAGTAGTAGGTTCTCGATAAAAGAAACCATATACTTCACCAGTAGCTTTTACTTCTACCAGAGACATTATACCTGTAGCTATTGTACCATCTATACATTTTTGATTATAATTGCAAGTAATTCTGTAATATAGCCCTTCATCCACAGCATCATACCAATTTGTCCCATTATTAAAGTATTCATCATCTGTGTATTCTGTTACTAATTCAGGCTGCGTATATTCCCAGAGATGTTTATGTAACTTCAGCTGCTCTTTATCTACAGCCAAGATAAATTGCTTAGCTGCATCATTGAACATGTAGAAATCTTGTCCCTGTCCGCACATTCCCATAAACCCTTTTGGTTCCATATACTGGAACTGCAAAATCTGTTTGTCTGCAGTTACTGCAGTTACAAAGTGAGCATTCCAATCCTTATTGACTCCTGCTGCATAACCAACTGAAGCATATGATCCATCAGGCAGAGCACCCTGGCCTCCGGTAGACAGATCGATAGGAAGCAGACCATATACATAAGCAGTACTCCATGGGATCTGAGCGACTTCTGCGGCATCGACAACGGAAGTGATGATGGCATCGTTATTGCCGACGATTGAAGCCAGAGTTGTTCCATCAGCGCCGACAGCCACGATACTACCTGCCACCAGAATTGATAATGCCAGATTAATTGATTTTTTAATAATATTTGTTCGTTTCATAATATAAACCTCCCTAAGTCCCCACCATTGAAAATATTCCAGACTACAATATTTTCTTTAACGCATACAATTTGATTTCCTTAATATTTAAGACTAATTACTTTATTTTAAATAGTTTCTCCTATTACATAATAAAAGATATAGAGCACCATGTCCTATAATTCTATATTAACTTTCCACTTAATTTAGAATATTTTACTCCCCGTTTTAAGAAATTCTCCTTTGAATTTTTTTGTGACACTATTTCACAAGCCTTGTACGCTATGTAAGGTGTCTTCTCAATTGCTTTTTCCATACAAGGTCCTAATATTATGTTTTTTACCACCATAGGTGTAGGTAATGTCATTGCTATTTTACACTGATTATTCGCCAGAGATATTTGCTCCACCTCATAAGTATTGTCATCCTCATATATAATACGTAATTCTTTTTCAGTTACAAAAATATCTCTTTTAAACAAATATCTTGCTAAATGTAAAGAATCATTTATACTACATACAATTGTATCTTTAATATCTTCTGACAATTCTGACTGCTTTATTCTCTTCATATTCTTTTGAATGTCTTTAACATTTTTTAATAATTCATTGCAAAGAGTTAAAATTTTTTTAGAGATTTTTCCATCTTCATCCCCTGTTATATAAAACTCATTTTCTTCTGATATATATCCCATTCTATATATTTTAAACCTAGAATCTTTTCTTTCGAGTTCATTAAAAAATTCTGGTTCAACATTGATAAAGCACCCTCTTCCTTCATCTGCATACATATCCCACATTTGTGCGGATTCTTCTGCTACAGAAAAACTTTTAAAAAATATATCTGCTTCCTGCATATGATACCTTTCAATTTTTAAATATTCTGGTAATACATAACCTTCTTCAAAGTCATTCATATAACATGCATTCATAATTTTTAAGCAATGTTCTTTATCACCTAATAGATGCATAAAACTATCATAGCTTGTATAATAGCCTACATTTTCTAATAGCGGATGTTCATTAGGTATCACTAGATTTCTACAAATTAGTTCTGCACCCTCGTGTATTCTTATAAGATCAAATATAATACTTAATAGTATTGGATCAGACTTATCTTTCTGATATTCACACAACCTATTTATATATGGCTGATCATTATAAATAAAAGAAATCCTACTGTACCATTTATCTAATTCTAATGCACTCAATAATTTATTGTTATTAAATAACATAATTAGATAATTACTTTCAGCTGTCGAAAAGATAATTCCTTTCCATTTAATTTTTTTATATAGATCGTAAAATTTATGGATACTTTTATATTCGCCTAACAGATAGAGTGTGTTAATAATAGAATTTCCTAAATCTTTAATAGAACTCTTATCTTGTACTCTATTATTCATTATATCCCATTTATCCATTAATTCTTTATATACTTCCATCATTTCTTTTTTGGCTTTTTCATAATTTCCCCGTTCACAATAAAAGCCACATTTTTCAGACAAGAAAAGTAATCTTGCAATAGGAAATTTATTATCTATTTGTATCTTAAAGAAACTACACCAAAAATCAATATTCTCATTCTTATCATTTGCAAAAACTAATCTATGTATTATATTAAGTAAACATTCATCAGTAATTTCTGCATTTTCCATCATAGCATTAATCACTTGAATTAAAATGTTTTTTTGCCCTATCTCTTTCCATATATCAAAATTAAAAGAGCTGCAAGCCTGATCCTTCTCTCTATTTTGAATCGTACCAAGATATGAAGATACTAATTTTTTATAACATTCCTTCTTCTTTTTCTCATTTTCTTCAATTTGACACTCTATTAATGTCTGTATTATTTGAAGTACATACCATTCATATGTTTTTTCTGGCTTTATCTTATCTATATTAGATTTTAAGAAATTATTTTCTACTATAAATGAACCAAAACCTAATTCATTGAGGTCTTCAAATATCTGATAAGACAATTTAAAATATTGTCCCCAAAAAATTAGTGGAATTTCATTCTGGTCTAGCGCCCCTATATACTTACTTAAAAACAACAAATCCATCCATATACGTTTCTTTTCACTAATTATTAACTTTTCTGGTACAAATATTACCGTGTATACATCACTTATAATAAATGGATTGAACACTGCCCACGTATCAACTTCTTTTATAAATTCTACATCTAAATTTTTAATAAATTTCAAAATATAAAAAGTATTGTCATACGGAAGTATTTCAGCTAATAAATTATTTTTTATTGTTTGTTTAATAATTTCTTTTTCCTTAAAAGTATCTTTTACTAATTCTACAAAAAAATAATTATTTATTTCATTAATCTTCGCCAACAAAATTTCTAATTTACCGTTTTTTGTATAAGTCCCATATGTCACACAATAAATAGACTCTTTTGAGTACTTTCCTAAGATGTAAATATAACCTACTCCCATTTCTAGAGTATCCTTTAATATATAACCTGTATAATTTAAACTTTCCATTGTTTCTTTCATTATTTCTTCATTCATTTACTATTTAGACCTATTAAAATTTCTTATTTTAATATTATCGTACTACTTTCCCGTAAATATTTCGACCTCATTTATCAGACATGCTAATTACATTATATCTTCTTGTTTCCATATATAAGATGCTTTATTTTCATCTGTAGTACTATTGTATCATGCTATGGGAATGTATTACAATGAGCATTCCGATATTTCTTTTTATAATTTTTGTAAGTTATAACTTATAAAATTTAATTTTATAAGTTGTATTTCAGTTATAAATTGTATATACTATATTATATACTCTATGGATTCTCAGAATGGAGGCTACGAAACTTATGATCAAACGTGAAATGTATATGAGTCGCATTCGTCCGTTTATCGGATCTGACCTTATAAAGGTCATGACCGGCATTCGACGCTGCGGAAAGTCAGTCATGCTGGAATTGATTCAGCATGAGCTGAAAGAAACAGGAGTTACTCCAGACCAGATTATCTCCATCAATTTTGAAGATATGAGTTATACTCATTTGCAGACTGCCAGTTCTCTTCATGACGAGATAAAGAAGAGAGCTGCCGGAATTGAAGGTAAGGTCTACTTGTTCTTTGATGAAATTCAAGAAGTTGAGGACTGGGAAAAGTGTATAAATTCCCTGCGCATCTCACTGGACTGTGACATCTATATTACTGGTTCTAATGCCCGGCTGCTTTCCGGTGAACTTGCAACCTATCTGGGTGGACGATATGTTGAGTTTGTGATTTATCCCTTTTCCTTCGCGGAGTTTATGGATTTGTACCGCACCATTGCACCAAATGAGTCGGTCCAACAGTGTTTTCAGAAGTATCTGCTTGCCGGTGGCATGCCTTATCTTTCAAACATCCGTTATGCCGATGCACCGTCAAAGCAATACCTGCATGACCTCTTTAACTCTGTTCAGCTCAAGGACATTGTCAAAAGGAATAAAATTCGCGATGTTGATTTATTGGAACGAATTATCTCCTATGTGATCACCAATGTAGGAACTACATTCTCTGCGACTTCTCT
>ENA-UPWU01000451-UPWU01000451.1-human-gut-metagenome-genome-assembly--contig:-NODE-451-length-18922-cov-36.128098_pt1 | contig 18922 bp, 10 predicted proteins | sample MGYA00250058_ERZ773392 | MGnify/ENA primary metagenome ERZ773392 (study PRJEB29103, sample SAMN06112084) | human gut metagenome | biome: human gut; feature: ankylosing spondylitis patient; material... | reverse complement strand
AGTAGATACTCGCGACGGTTCTTACGTAGGTCGTGTAAAAGCTTAATGCTGACAGACACTGAATTTCAGATAAAAAAGAAAGCCGTACTGGACGATTCCGGTACGGCTTTCTTTTTTTTGTGTGATGCTGGCTTATAGTAACTTGATTCCTTTGCCTGCTTTGAGGGTGATATTCTTAGATTTTCCGTCGAAGCAGACTTTCGTTTTTCCGCCTTTGCGTGACTGGATGTACAAAGATGTTACTTTACCGTTTTTCCATTCCATGTCGACGATGAAACCTCCACGGGCGCAGATACCTTTCACGCTGCCGTCTTTCCATTCCGCCGGAAGAGCCGGAAGTAGGGTGATACTGTTTTCGGAAGACTGCATCAGCATTTCAATGACGCCGGCGCAACCGCCAAAGTTACCGTCAATCTGGAAAGGCGAGTGTGCATCGAGCAGGTTGGGGTAGGTACCTCCTCCGCGTCGTGCATCCTTTCCTTTGTATCCGTCCGGACTGACATAACGCAACAGGCGGCGGTAGATATGGTACGCATTCTTGCTGTCTTGCAGACGTGCATAAAGGTTGACACGCCAGCCGGTACTCCAGCCTGTGGTATTGTCTCCTTTGATTTCCAGCGTACGGGCACAAGCCTTCGCCAGTTCCGGAGTTTCTGTTACAGACAGATGATGCCCCGGATACAAGCCGAACAGATGCGACTGATGACGGTGTTGCGGTTCCTGGTCTTCCCAGTCGTGGAACCATTCCTGTAGGTTGCCTTTCTTGCCAACTTGGTAAGGCAACAGGCGGGGAAGCGTTCTCTCTATCTGCTTCCGGAAGTCCTTGTCCGTACCCAGTGCTTCGGCAGCCTTGGCCGCATCTATCAGGCATTCGCGTGTCATGGCCAGGTCGGATGTGCAACCGTAGGAAGTAGCTCCTGCATAGCCGTCGGGAGTCAGGAACTTGTTTTCGGGCGATGTACCCGGTGAGGTAATCAGCTTGCCGTCTTTTTCTATCAGCCAGTTCAGGCAGAATTCAGCTGCACCTTTCAATACCGGATAATATTGCTGGAGAAATTCCTTGTCCTGAGTAAATGTGTATCGTTCCCAGATATGGGTAGACAGCCAGGCGCCTCCCATGGTCCAGCATGCCCACGACGGGTCGCCCACGTTCAGTCCTACCGGACAGGTCATGGCCCAGATGTCCGTGTTCTGTCCCAGACACCATCCTTTCTGTACACCGTAATAAGCCTTGGCACTCTTTTCCCCCGTGTGTTGCAGGTTGGCGATGAAGTCCATCAGTGGGCGATGCATTTCACTCAGATTGGCCGTTTCAGCTGCCCAGTAGTTCTCCTCCAGGTTGATGTTGCTGGTATAGTTGCAACTCCATGGCGGGAGCAGGCGTTCGTTCCACAGACCTTGCAGGTTGGCAGGTACCCCTGGTGTACGTGAACTGGAAATGAGCAGGTAGCGGCCATATTGAAAATACAATGCTTCCAGTTCCGGATTCCTTTGTGACTTGTCTGTATATTGCAATAGCTGTTCGTCGGTAGGCAGGGCTGCAATGGCCTGGTCTGTCTTACCGAGGTGAAGCTCTACGCGGTCGAAGAAAGATTTGTAGTCTGTCACGTGTGCATTCTCCAATTCCTCGAACGTTTTCTGTGCTGCCCGTTCCATGCGTCGTGTCACCAGGTTCCGGTAGTCGCGTCCTTCTTTCATGGGGTCCTTGTCGAAGCCGTTGAAGCTGGTGACGTTGGCTATCAGAATCAAGGCTTCTTTTCCGCCTTTCACCTTCAGCTCGCCCGATGGAAAGCTTTTGACCTCACTCTGAGGAGCTATGACCCGAATCAGTGTGCGGAAATGCGTTCCCCGTTCCGGATCATACAAATGCTTGTTATTTACTCCGTCAAAATATACGGGATAGGAGTGATAGGCAGCATATCCTTCGGCTGAAATCTCATTGCCGTTGGCCGTAGTGGCATGGGGCAGGAGCGAGTTGAATGAAAGAGTGGCTTGCAGCCCTTCTGTGCTTTCCGTCTGCAGGCGCAGTACAATCACTGAGTCGGGGGCCGACGCAAAATAATCGCAGGCAAAATTTTGGCCGTTTCTCTGGTAAGCAGTCCGTGCCATGGCCTGGCTGATGTCCAGTGTTCGTTGATAGTGGCTTATCTTAGCCGGTTCGGCAGAATAAGTGATGGAAAGCTGGCCCAGCGGCTGATAGTTTTCGCTGTAGTGTCCCTGTACTTTCCGTTGGGCACGGTCGGCTCCCCGGTAATCTTCCTTGTCGAGCAGGGCACGGATTTCCGGAATGGCCTTATAGGCATCGGGAGTTGTGACTTTCCGGTCGGGTTCTCCGGTCCATAGAGTAATGTCGTTCAGTGAGAGTACGTCTTTGTCGGTTCCCCCGTAAAGGATAGCTCCCATGGTACCGTTTCCGATGACGAGTGCTTCTTCAAAGAATTCAGCCGGACGGTTGTAGTGCAGCACTAAATTTTCTTGTGCCGGAAGATAAGAGACAGGTAAGGAAAGGATACAAGTTGTGACAACAATGCCTTTCCACTTCCTTTTAAAGTTACTTTTCATAGTCTATGCGTTAATAAAGAAAATCAGTCGCAAGTTATCAAGAAATATTTGTACGGACAAAACTCAGGTGTGAAAAGTGAAGTGAAAATGCAACTGAAAAAACGCCTTTGCGTTTTATTTTAATCGCAAGTACATTTGAAATGAAACGTAAGGACGTTTGCATTAAAGCGCAAAGGCGTTTTGTGTGAAACTCTTCGGTGTTTTGAACGGGATACAAAAGAGTTTTGTGGAGGCTCTTTAAGTTCCGAATTTCCATAAAAAAAGCCTTTCCATCATCGCGATGAAAAGGCTTCTTTTTATTTTTTCCAGAAAAATAATCAATTATTTTTTCTTGTGGTTTGCATAACGGCTCATGAACTTGTCCACACGTCCTGCAGTATCCACCAGCTTAGACTTACCAGTGTAGAACGGGTGAGATGAGCTAGAGATTTCCAGCTTAACCAACGGATAAGTTTCTCCTTCGAATTCAATTGTGTCTTTAGTAGCACAAGTTGAACGAGACAGGAACATGTCGCCGTTTGACATGTCTTTAAATACTACCGGACGGTAGTTTTCAGGATGAATGCCTTTTTTCATTTTAGTATATACTTTTTATTGTTATTATTGACAAATAAATATGTGGTAACACTGGTAAAGTGTGTAATGGTCTATTTCGGGTTGCAAAGATACGCTATTTCTTTGAAACTAAAAAGAAATACCCGAAAAAAATATTCTGTCAGTCAAAGGCTTTTATATAATAGGTAAATCAGTTTTTGTCATATCTACTTTGCATCCTTACCGCATGTCCAGGTAAATATTCCGCTTAAAATTGATTTGTCTCAAGAAAAGACAGAAAATCTCCGATTTAGTATATTGCTAATTCTTTTTATATTGTTACTTTTGCAGATGGAATTAATTACTAACAATTATAAAACTTACAAAAATGGTTAATTACAAAGAGTTAGGCTTGGTGAACACAAGAGATATGTTTGCCAGAGCAATCAAAGGTGGATATGCTATCCCTGCTTTCAACTTCAACAATATGGAACAGTTGCAGGCCATCGTGAAGGCTGCTGTAGAAACAAAATCTCCGGTTATCTTGCAGGTATCTAAAGGTGCTCGTAACTATGCTAACCAGACTTTGTTGCGTTACATGGCAGAAGGTGCTGTAGAATATGCAAAAGAATTGGGTTGCGCACATCCTGAAATCGTGCTTCACCTTGACCACGGAGATTCTTTTGAACTGTGCAAGTCTTGCATTGACATGGGATTCTCTTCAGTAATGATCGACGGTTCTCACTTGCCATACGAAGAAAACGTAGCTTTGACTAAGAAAGTTGTTGACTACGCTCATCAGTTCGATGTAACTGTAGAAGGTGAATTGGGTGTATTGGCTGGTGTAGAAGATGAAGTTTCTGCAGAACACCACACTTATACTAACCCTGAAGAAGTTATCGACTTCGCTACTCGTACAGGTTGCGACTCATTGGCTATCTCAATCGGTACTTCTCACGGTGCTTACAAGTTCAAACCTGAACAGTGCCACGTAGATCCGGCTACAGGTCGTCTGGTTCCTCCTCCATTGGAATTCGCTGTATTGGACGCTGTAATGGAAAAACTTCCGGGATTCCCTATCGTTCTTCACGGATCTTCTTCAGTTCCTCAGGAAGAAGTTGACACTATCAACAAGTTCGGTGGTAACTTGGAAGCTGCTATCGGTATTCCTGAAGATCAGTTGCGTAAAGCTGCTAAATCTGCAGTTTGCAAGATCAATATCGACTCAGACTCTCGTCTGGCTATGACTGCTGCTATCCGTAAAGTATTCGCTGAAAAACCGGCTGAATTCGACCCGCGTAAATATCTGGGCCCGGCTCGTGATAACATGGAAAAACTTTACAAGCACAAAATCATCAACGTATTGGGTTCTGACAACAAATTGGCTCAGTGCTAATTGCGCTTGATACTTATCACACCTGAATAAAATGAATGAAGGCTGCTTTCCTTTCGGAAGGCAGCCTTTTTTTTAATTTCTTACCAGAACTTGTTCTGAGAAGGGTTATATTCAAATCCTGCTTCTTTCAAACGGTTCAGAATATCTTCCTTGCTCACATTCATGTCTGCACAAAGGGCATCGAGCGAAGGATAGTAGTCTCTTAACTTCATGTTGATGAAACTGAAAAGCATCATCGGGTCTTTAGGTAATTCCATATTGATAAATAATTTTCTATACAATCTTTTTTCGGCGTGCAAAGTTACGACTTTTATTGCTTCATTAATCCTATTTAGTTGATAATTTATTTGTTATCTTTGTCCTGTTATGTCAACTAAACGAATTATAGAAGATAAAGATTTCTGCCGTATTGTGATTGCTACGCGCCGGGGAGCAAGGAACATTACAATGCGTGTCAAGCCCGACGGCTTGTATCTCACGGTACCGCCTTACAGCAAGACGGATAAAGTGCTTTCTACCCTGGAGCAGTTTCGTGCCGATTTACGGGAACGCTTTCGGCAGGTGGCGGTACGGCCAATAGATTTCAGTTTCCGGATTGAGGCCGACTGTTTTCGTCTGTCATTATCTCCCAGCCATTTGAAATGTTTTACGGTGCGGCAGATGCCTTCGGGCGAAGTGACCGTGTTCTGTCCGGAGCATACCGACTTCTCGGATGAAGCTGTTCAGAAACTGGTGCGTGGAGCTATTTTACGGGCGATGAAAAAAGTGGCGGCTGAGTTTCTGCCACCCTTGCTGAGCGTGTGGGCAGAACGCTTCGGGTTGACTTACCGGAAAGTACGGATTACCGCTGCCCGTTCACGATGGGGAAGTTGTACTTCGGCCAAGACCATCAGTTTGTCTTGTTACCTGATGTTAGTTCCCTCTCACTTGATTGATTATGTTATTTTGCATGAACTGGCTCATACGCGTGAGATGAATCACGGTCCTCGTTTTTGGGAGTTGCTTGACAGCATGACGGCAGGGCAGGCCTTACGTTTACGGGGAGAACTTCGGAGGTTCCGGCCATCTTTTTAAAAAGAATTTCAAACATGTGTATAATGTACACTTTTTGATGTAATTTTGTACCGTAGAAGATAGGTAACAGGTAAAAAAGATTGTTTGCATGAAAAAAAGTTTACTGGCACTTGCCTCCGGTACACTCGGGTTAGGTATTGCTGAGTTTGTGATGATGGGAATACTGCCCAATGTGGCTCGTGATCTGAATATCAGCATACCGGAAGCCGGACATTTTATTTCGGCGTATGCCATAGGAGTTTGTGTGGGAGCACCCTTGACGGTGTTTGTGGCTCGTACGCGTCCGTTGAAACAGATATTGTTAGGACTTGCTGCCATTTATGTGATAGGTAATTTGTGTGCGGCACTCGCTCCGGAATATTGGACGTTGCTGCTTATGCGGTTTGTTTCGGGACTGCCTCACGGAGCATTTTTTGGAGTCGGTTCTATTGTAGCCGAGAGGGTGGCCGATAAAGGGAAAACCTCGCAGGCTGTAGCTCTGATGATTGCCGGGATGACCATTGCCAATTTATTTGGAGTGCCCTTTGGTACGTTGTTGAGCAATCTGTTCTCCTGGCGGTTCCCCTTCCTGTTTAATGGATGCTGGGGAATGCTGGTATTCTTCCTCGTCTGGAAATGGATACCTGTTTTGCCCGCTTTGCCGGATGTGGGCTGGAAAGGACAGTTCCGCTTTTTGCGCAAGTTAGCTCCGTGGCTGATTATCCTGACCACGATGTTTGGCAACGGGGGTGTATTTTGCTGGTTCAGCTACGTCACTCCGCAGATGTTGCATGAAGCGGGTTTCCAACCGGAAAGTCTGACATGGATTATGATGCTGGCCGGATTGGGGATGACTATCGGTAACCTGGTAGGAGGACGATGTGGCGATTTGTACGGGCTGGCACCAGTGATTCAGTTTACGCAAGTGTTTATGATGCTGGCTTTGCTGGGCACGTTTCTGTTTGCAGGAGTACCTTGGCTTTCCGTATTGCTGATGTTTATTTGTGCGGCAGCCTTGTTTGCAGTATCTCCTCCTCAGCAATTGCTGTTGCTGCAGAACTCCAGAGGAAGCGAAATGATGGGAGCAGCTTGTGTGCAGATTGCCTTCAATTTGGGAAATGCGGTAGGAGCATACGCCGGAGGACTTCCGATTGATGCAGGATTAGGTTATCGTTATCCGGCACTGGTAGGAGTCTTTGTGGTGGCTTTAGGATGGATTTGCGTTACCTGGTATATCCGGAGAGAGCGCAAGCAGTTAAAGAATGAAATAACCGATACGATTGTAACGTAAAATATGCTATGAGATTACTTTTGTTGACTTTATGTATATTATTGGGAGGAAATAATCTGCGCCTGGAGGCGAAGAAACATTTCTTCTCAAATTATAATTTCTGTCATATAACAGAGGAAGCCGGATTGCCTAATAACTCGGTGACTGCCGTAATGAAAGATTCATTCGGGTATATCTGGGTGGCCACTCAGGATGGGTTGGCGCGTTACGACGGCTATCGTTTCCTGAGTTATGGAGTGAAGGAACCTTTTTACCGCTTGAAAGGTAATTATGTATATACCTTATGTGAGGATCGTCAGAAGAGACTTTGGGTCGGTTCGGAAGCCGGACTCGACCTGATTGACTTGCGGACAGGTCTTTCTGTTCCCGCGGCCGATTTAGGGGCAACATCGGAATTGTCAACTTTGTTTAATTCGTTCGTCCGTTCGGTGATACAGACTACCGATGGAAATATATGGGTGGTAACCGACAAGATGTTGTGGCGTCTGGAACTAGACCGCTCTGGAGTAGTGACGAACTGTTATCAGATGCAAGCTGAAGCCGATGAAAGTGTATCGGCCATTGCTGAAATAGAAGGAGGAGTTTGTGCCGGAGTAGGTAACTGCATTTATCGGATTGTGAAGGAAGGTGACAAGTTGCGTAAACAGCAGCTTTCGGATGCCATTGTGCCTTTTAGTGATGACTGGCGTATCTCTTGCCTGCAAGCTGATGGTGATTTCCTGTGGATAGGCAGTAACCGTGGACTTTTCCGCTATTACCGGCAAACGAAAACGATGAAGCGTTATCGTTACTCTTCCCACCGGGAGGGAATGCTCAGTCAGGCTTATATCACGGATATGAAGCTTACTTCAGATGGCAGTTTGGTGGTCTCCACTTTCAATGGACTGAATGTATACGACCGTGAATCTGATACTTTTTCTTTTATTCGTCGTGTGGAAAACTCCGAGGAGCGGGGATTGAATTCCAATATTATAGTCTGTTTGTTTACTGACGGGCAAGACATTTGGGCCGGTACGCAGGATGGAGGAGTAAATTTGTTGTATCTGTCACGTAGATTGGAGGTATCCAGGTTAGGAGATATTCCCTGGAAGCTGTCACCGGGCCGCACACCGCAAATCAGTGCCGTGACAGAAGATAAAAACGGGAATTTGTGGATTGGTACAATTGAGGGAGGACTTTATCAGATGAATCCCGAAACAGAAGTGGTGCGACATTATGCTTTCGTTCCTCAGAATCGGTTGTCTATTCTTTCAAATAATATAAATGGAATATTGATAGACAGTGATAACCATTTGTGGGCGTATACTTGGGGGGCTGGGATTAGTGAGCTGGACTTAAATAAGTCGCAGTCAGTATTTCACCAGCATTCCAATGGAGAAGTGCCCGGACTGGAAGATGATTTTATTATGAGTGCGGTAGAAGATCCTGTAAATAAAGGAATTTGGTTTGCTACCACACATGGCCTGCTCTTTTACGATAAAGCTCAGGGACGTTTTTCTCGAATCACTTTGGATGTGGATGTAAATGAATTTGAATCGGTTGGGACGTTGTGTGTGGACCGAAAGAATCGTTTGTGGTTTGGTACCTCTGAGGGATTGTTTATTATTGATTTATTCTCTTTTGCTCGCTCACGCAGACACTTGAATTATATTTATTTGCGTTATAAACTGGATGATAAAAAATCTACTCAGGTAGAACGGATTAATACTGTGTTTCAGGATAGTAGGGGGGTGATTTGGTTAGGAGGAAAAGGTACGGGACTCTATCGCCTGGTTTCTGATGACATGAACCGTTTTCAGTTTAAGCACTATGGGCCGGCAGAAGGGTTTGATGAAAAAACGGTTTACGGAGTGACTGAAGATGAACTGGGTAATATCTGGATTGCTACGGAAAACGGTTTGTCGCGTTTGCTGGTTAATAGTAGTACTTTTATCGGTTATGGAAAGTCAGATGGACTTTTGGATAAAGGATATGATGCGAATGCACTTTATTTTTCTCAAAGATATAATCGCTTGTATTGTGGAAAAGATTATGGTTTGTATCAGATTCAACTTCGAAAGCCATCCGGATTGATGGATTCACATGGAGTTAAGGTTTCGTCCGTTCGGGTTAATGAGGAAAACTGGATATATGCGGAGGAAAAAAGCCTGGCAGGCCTGGAAGAAGGTGATCAGCTGGAACTTGCTTTAACGTCACAGGACTATGGTTACAGAAGTTCCGTTCGAATTCGCTATAAGTCAGTAGAAGAAGATAAGTGGATAGAACTTCCGTCTGACAATCCGGTAATTATTTTCCCTTCTTTAACTTCGGGAGTTTATAAGCTTGAGATACAGAGTACGGATGGAGAAGGTAAATGGTCAGAACGGGTTTTGCGACTGGACATTCAGGTTCGTCCGTATTTTTATAAGTCCTGGTGGTTCTTATTGCTTCTTCTGATGTCGGTGGTTTGTCTTTCCATCCTTTTTTATCGTTATAAGGTGAGACGGTTGAGACATCGGCAGGTGTTGCTGGAGCAGTTAGTAGCTCAGCGTACGCATGAGTTGGAAGTACAGAATCATAGCTTGGAGGTAATGGCTCATCATGTGGAAGATATGGCAGAAGAAAAGATCCGTTTCTTTACACATCTTACTCATGAATTTCGTACGCCTGTTACTTTGATTCATGGGCCTATCCAGCAGGCTTTGGCATTGACTTCTGATAAAGAGGTAAAAGAACAGTTGCATATAGCGGAACGTAATGTACAGGATTTACTTTCATTAGTGAACGAATTGATGGATTTCCGGAAACTTGATACTGAAAAAGTAAAATTGAATATTCGTCCGTTTGATCTTATTTCCATGATAGACGACTTGCTTCTGCCTTTTATTTCTTTTGTAAAACATCGGCATATTACATTGCAAGCTTGTTATCATCTCAAAGGGCTTTCTGTAAATGCAGACCCGACGTATCTTCATCGCGTATTGACAAACTTGCTGGCTAACGCTGTGAAATTTACTCCCGATGGAGGACATATCAGGCTTTATGCAGCTCGTTTGGTAGATAATAAGGGAAAGGTGCAGCTTTATCTTTCGGTATCGGATACTGGGTGTGGAATACCGGAAAAAGACCTTCCACAGATATTTGACAGTTTCTTCCAGGCACAGAATAAAGTAACTTATCCGGTATTTGGACAAACAGGAACAGGTATCGGACTGAATGTGTGTAAACGGATTGTAGCTCTTCATGGAGGTGTGATTTCGGCCAAGAATAACCGAGCAGGAGGTACTTCCTTCCGTGTCCTGTTGCCGATGAAAGAGATGCCGACAGAAGAACTTTCGGCTGTAAATGGAATGTCAGAGGAAGATAATTCTGTCGTGACAGAGGATAATTCTTTACAGAAGGCTACGCTGCTGGTGGTTGACGATAACCATGATATGCGTCGTTATATTCGCTCGTTGTTGAAAAATGAATATAAACTGTTGGAAGCTGAAAATGGAGTGGAGGCTATGAAAATAATTGAAAAGCATCAAGTGGATTTAATAGTCAGTGATTTGCTTATGCCGGAGATGGACGGGCTGGAACTTTCGAAAAGAGTGAAAGAAAATCTGGCCACCAGCCACATTCCTTTCCTGATTCTTACAGCTGTACATTCGGAAGAAAATGAGAAAAAATGTTATTCAATAGGGGTAGATGAGTATCTGTGTAAACCGTTTGATGCAGATATATTTAAGTATCGTATTCGGAATATCTTGACTTTGCGTAGAGGATATCAGGAAAGGCTTTCTCAGCCTGCGGTTTTGTCGGATATAAGTGAATTGGGACTGATAGAGGAATCCAGAGACAAGATATTTATGGACAGGGCTATGGAATTGATGAAGCTACATTACGCTGAGGCTGAATATGGACTGGATGCATTTGTGCGCGACATGGGATATAGTAAAACGCTAGTTAATCAGAAAATGCAAAGTCTGGCGGGAATGCCTATTGGCCAGTTTATGAAGAATTTTAGGCTGGATATGGGACGTCAGCTGTTGGAACAGGGAAAGGGAGATGCCAATGTATCGGAAGTGGCTTATGCAGTTGGTTTTAATGACCCCAAATATTTTACGAAATGTTTTAAACAACGTTTTGGATGTTTGCCAAGTTCGTTCAGTCATGCTTAAAGAAAAAGCCGGAACATAAGGTTTGTTCCGGCTAAAAAAAGAAATTTAGAAATGTACCGTTTCACAACGGCGTTTTTATGAGCACTAGGGATTATTTTTGTATAATTCCCGCTGTATTTTCTAGATGTATATTTTCTGCAGCATAATCTGGGCGAGTGTCTCCCCAGTTGACTGTACATCTTTCCATTTGAATATCAGAAGCTGTGTGGAAGAAGAATCCGTAAGTCTTTCCTTTCAGGAAGCCTTCTCCATCGCATGGGCGTTTATCGTATATTCCTCCCTCAAATGTGGTACGTTTGTGAAGGTTGACTTCTACCTGGTCAAAGTAAATCCGGTTCACTTTGTCAATGGTGTCTCCTCCTACGAAGATGCCGTTTTCACTTGTACATTTGATGTTCTGGAAGTAGATGCGGCTTACTTCTCCACAGGCACCTTTCACAGCTCCTTTTGGAAAACGCCATCCGGCATCTTTATGATTACCTACAGCACGTGGATAAGAAGTTACGTAAATCGGCTCTGCTTTTCCCCACCATACGTCAGAAAAGAAGCGGCAGTCTACAATCATATTTGAGAATATGACGTTGGTAACTGTACCTTCATCTCGGTTCTGGATTCCAATACCTCGGTTACTATCCTTGATAATGCAGTTAGTGAATAACACGTTATTGATTTTATCCATGTTTTCCGAACCGATTTTTACGGCGCATGAGCGGGAGGTCATAGTACAGTTGGTTACTACTACATCTTCACAGCTTCCATACTGTTCGAATTCACGTCGGTTCTTCAGACAGATGCAGTCATCTCCTGATTCAATGAAACAGTTGGAGATACGCACGTCTTTAGAATGGTCAATATCAATACCGTCGCCGTTTCGGATTTTCAGGTCATTGAGGATGGTGATACCATCAATCATTGCGTTACGGCAACCTATCAGGTGTACACTCCAGTAAGCGCTGTTACGTACGCTGATATCACGAATTACCAGCTTCTGCACGTTGGTTAAAGTCAGCAGGTGGGGACGCGGATCAAAATCGGTTACGGGTTTCAGTTCGTAAGAATCTTCCAGCTCCTTTCCCATGAAAGCCACTCCGTTACCATCGAGTGTTCCGGTACCGGTTATGGATACATTTTTCAGGTCTTTTCCGCTAATCCACATCATACCCTCTCCACGGTTGGCTCCGAAAGCGCTTTCTGTGTAAATACTTTCATCTGGATTAGCCAGTAGGCGTGAGTTGGGGGCCAAATGCAATTCGATATGCGATGCCAGCTTGAAAGGACCACATAAAAAAGTGCGTCCGGATGGTACGATTACTGTACCTCCACCCGCTTCGGAACAGGCGTTGATAGCCTTTTGTATAGCTAGGGCGTCGTCGGTTTTTCCATCTCCCGTGGCACCGTAGTCCATGATGTTATAAATCCCCGTTTGCTGCGAGTGGCATGCTCCGAGGAAGAAGATGCTAAGTAGTGCAAGAAGAATGTTTTTTGTTTTCATATTTGAATGGGGTTTATGTGTTTATTCTGGTATTTTCACTAAGGAAGGAGGACAATCAGTTGGAGAGTTACCCCAATCTCTGTTGGGGGTGTCATCCATCTTGAATATCATTTCTCCTCCATGTACAATGTCCTTGTGGGAAATGTAATTTTTAGAGTATGGTTTTCCGTTCAGTGTCACACTCTGAATATAGATGTTGTCCTTGGACGCATTCTCTGCCTTGAGGGTAAAAGTCTGTCCGTTCTCCAAGTGTATGACAGCTTTGGGAAAAGAGGGACTAGCTAGTATGTAATAGGGAGAGCCGGGACATACAGGATAAAAACCTAATGAGGCAAAGATATACCAGGCAGACATCTGTCCTGCATCGTCATTACCTGATAGACCACCAGGAGCATTCAGGTATTCAGTTTCCATGATATGACGTACGGCCTGTTGTGTTTTCCAAGGTTCTCCTGCATAGTTGAACATGAATGCTACCTGATGGCAAGGTTCATTTCCATGCCAGTATTTGTGTTCACTGAACATAGAGTCCAGCTTCATAGCAAATTTTTCTTTTCCTCCCATACATTCCATAAGCCCGTATGGGTCATGGGGCACATACCATGTGTAATGGCAAGGAGCGCCTTCTGTGATGAACTTGGTAAACTGGAATGCGTTCTGATCTTTCAAGAATGTACCGTCGGCATGTCTTCCCTGTGCGTATCCGGTTTGCGGATCAATTACATTGCGGTAATTCTGGGTACGTGCAGACAATACGTTGTAATCTTCTTCTTTCTGGAGTAGTTTAGCTACTTGAGAGAGTACAAAGTCATCATAGGCATACTCCAATGTCCGTGATACCTGTTCTTTGGTATGGAAGGCATCGGGAACACTGTCTTCTAATGGAATATAGCCGTATTTCAGATATGACTGCAAGGCACGTCGTCCCATTCCGTTTTTATAATCTTTATCGTCAGCAGGCGATTCAAATGCATTTTTTCGCATAGCTTTGTAAGCTTTCTCTATGTCAAAGTTACGGATGTCTTTTATGCATGCATCGCCAATGGCAGCTATGCAGTGATCTCCAATCATGGCTGCCGTATAACTGTTCCAGCAGGGGAAGATGGGAAGCCAGCCTCCTTGTTCGAACTTGTGGACGAGTGACTGCATCATATGGCCTGCTTTTGTGGGATACAGCAAGTTGATGAGCGGATGTAATGCTCTGTAGGTATCCCACATACTGAAATCCTCATAATATACTTCATCATGTGCCAATTGAAGAATGGAATCCTTCTGAGCAAAAGCTGGATACCGTCCGTCTACGTCATTAAAAGCATGCGGTAAGAAAGATGCACGATAAAAAGCACCATAGAATTTCTGCTTTGCTTCTTTGTCCGGACTTTCCACCTGGATAGCTGCCAGATGTTTTTCCCAGATATCTGTTAGTCTTTGGTGTGTACGGTCGAAATCCCAGTGAGCGATTTCTTTCTGCAGATTTTTTTCAGCTCCTTTTCTATCGGTAAATGAAGAAGCTGCTTTAATTAATATTTGTTCGTTACTTTCTACTTGAAAGCATATATAGATACCGATATTTTTTTCATTTCTAATTTGAGTCTGCCGAGGGAATATACTATCTTCTCGGAAGGTACCGAAGTCACATAACTCATTTTGATAGTCTATGATAAAATGGCCGCTGTATCCGGCAGGTTCTCCCCATCCTTGATAAATGCGGTGTACAGGATTGTATCCGTAGATACGTTTTTGAAGGGTATCAATTTCAATATATCCTTCTCCTTCATCGCTGTTGGGATTTACGACGAGGTAAGCTTTTCCTTCCTTTTGGTAGGTAAAGCGGAAAATTGCCGACCGTGAGCAGCCTGTCATTTCGGCTTGAAGATGTTCGTCAGGCAGTGAAACGGAATAATAGGAAGGGGTAGCGATTTCCTGATCATGCGAAAACCGTGTACCTCTTTTTTCGGGTGTACAGCGTAATGATTCGAATAATGGCATTAATGTCATGGAACCATAATCCTGAGTACATCCTCCTACAATCCAATGTGAATTACGAAAACCTTGGAACAAGGAGTCAAGGTAGTAGTAAGGGGCAATACATTTTTGTTCGGTGTCTTGCGTTTGTGGTGTCCAGAAGTTCATTCCATTGGGCTCCAGTACGGCTGGTAGTGTTTGGCCATATTCCTCTGTGTGTTTGCCAAACATGCCGGCTGTATGAGTGATACTGGCGGCTGTGCCAACTCTTGTGTCAATGTACGACAAAGAGCTTTCGGTTGTTTGACCGTTAGTACATGATATAGCTAATGGAGTAATTGCTCCATAAATCAGAGATTTGAATAATGTCGGAAGAAATGTTTTCATGAATCTTAAAACTACGTGGTTGCAATTCTTTTATTTGTAAAAGTAAGAAAATGCAATTTTTATATTACGGGTTTAAGATGATTGTTTGTATTTGATCTGTGAGTTTACAAATATTGGTGAGAGAATTTCTCTCACCAATATTTGTTATGTAGAAAAATTAGTTATGATATTCAGGATATCCCGGATTTTGTTCCCAGTTCGGATTGGTATTCAGCATATCTCTGTGCAACGGGAAGATACGACGTGTTTTGTCGAAATTTGCTGTCGGGAAGTCATGATAATGAGGGAAGTATTCATCTTCGAAATGACCGAAACGAATCATATCATTTCTACGCCAGTTTTCATCAAAGAACTCACGTCCTCGTTCATCATACAATTCATCAAGATTGACACTTGTTACTTCTTCTGCATGTACATATCTGCGGATTTCGTTGAACAAACTTACAGGTGTGTCTTGAGGTCTTTCAGTAGATACTCCACCACGTAACAACGCTTCTGCCTTAGTCAGCAAAATATCTGCATAGCGGAAAATAGGATAGTCATTTGACTGGTTTCTGCTATTTTTGAAATCGTCATCGATGACGAAGAATTTCACAGAACGGTATCCTTGGTTATATCCTTCGATGTCATCACCTACTCCTAACTGAACGTCATTAGGAGTGTCCAGTGTAATACTTTTGGTAAGTACAATTTGATTTCCGTTAGGATCTAGTGCTGGTTCTGTTGTTGGCTCATAAGTTTCTGGATTGTACACATACACAGGGCCTCTAAGGATACTTTTTATTCGGTCGCCTGCTTTGCTTGCATCTTCAAACAGTTCTGCAAACTCCGGAGTCATAGTGATATAACCACCCGCAGAACTACTCAGTTTCATACCATAGTAACTGAGTTCTACATCTCCGGCCTTTTTCCAAGTACGTGCACGTCCATGCTGCATACCAGTAGCAGTGTAAGTATCGTATGGCATTGCATAGATAAAGTCTTCTACGTGAGAGCCGTTGTCCGGACCAAACTTCTTTTGGTAAGACATGGAACCAAGGCTGAATCCACCATTGGTAATGATATCGTCACAATATTTGATACAATCGTTCAGTTTCTCATTAGTAGCTGTAGCAGCATCATACTTGTCTACAGAAGCTGCTGTATAGACAGCCCAATTGATATACAATTTAACCAATAAGGCTTCTGCCATCCATTTAGTCGGTTTCCCATAAGTATTGGCGCTTACTTCATCGGTGAGTTGTGGAATGATTTCCAACAATTCTTTTTCGATGAATTTAGCGACATCAGCACGTGGTGAACGGTCAATCAATTCGCCATCGCTAGGCAGATGGTCAAGAATTGGAGCATCTCCCCAGCAGTCCATCATAATAAAATGAAAGAACGCACGCATGGCACGAGCAGGAGCTATGATTTCACCAGCTTCATCACCTCCTAAATCTCGGATGATGGTATTAGCTTTTGTACAGCCGCCAGTGAGAGTACCCATCCAGTCGATTGTGGCATCTTCTGCTGTAAAATCATGAAGGCTAGGGTGTGCATACGCACCACTGTCATACCATCCACCACCATATGATACGGCTGTGTATTCATCACTTGACAAAGACATTGCTTCCATGTAGCGGCGGCCGAAACAGTCGCGCATCTGGAAATATACGTCGGCCATTTTAGCCTCTACAGCAATTTCATTGTCTGTTGGGTATTCGGTATATTGAGATTCAACCTTTACATCCAAATCCGTACAACCGGAAATTAGAGCGGCTGCACAAATGGAGAATAAATATTTTATATTTGCTTTCATAATTCTGTTTTCTATATTAATAAATTAGAAATTAATCTTTACACCTACCATTGTAGTGCGAGTGTGTGGATAAACGCTCCAGCGGTAGTCGATACCTGGATCAATGCCACCCATGTTTACTTCTGGGTCAAGTCCTTTGTAACCAGTGATTGTGAACAGATTGTTGCAAGTTACATACAGTTGCAGATTTTGTAACCATCCGTTGAAATTCTTAAATGTATAACCCAAAGAAAGAGTGCTCAAGCGGAGGTAAGAACCATTCTCAATGAAACGGTCTGACGGAAGACTTGCTGAGGTAGTCGGATTGTCAAGGAACTCTTTCAGTACATTCTTACCACCGGCCAGCATTTCAGGGCTCATGTAGTTGGCACGTGTACCGTTGTAAATATCGTTTCCGAAAACTCCGGTAAAGAATACAGTTGCATTCCAGTTTTTGTAGTTGAATGTGTTGTTCCATCCGAAGTTCAGTTTCGGCTGTGCACATCCAGTAATAGTACGGTCTTTGTAGCCTGGCTGTTCTGTAGTCTCACCTGTACGTTCACCAGTATTTTCATCTCTTACGTAATAAGTAGCCTTGCCTGCGTCATTAAAACCTGCAAATTCGTAAGTAAAGAATGTTCCGAGAGGTTCACCTTCAATGATACGTTGTGTGTAACCTTCTGATGAAACACCTGCTACCATCGGGTCACCTTGTGTAAATACACCTACTTCAAATTTATCGTTAGACAGTCTGTTTACGGTATTTTTGTTGTGTGAAAGAGTCACAGTTGTATTCCATGTGAAGTTCTTAGTTTGAACAGGAACAGCGTTGATAGATACTTCGATACCTTGATTGGTAATTTCACCTACGTTGGCTGCAATGTCACCAAATGGGTAAAGGTTTGTAGAAACCGGATAGTTCCAGATCAAATCTTTAGTCTTTTTATTGTAGAATTCGATTGTACCGTTAAGACGTCCATTAAGAAGTCCGTAGTCAAGTCCTACGTTAAACATACCTGTAGTTTCCCATTTCAAATCAGGGTTTGCATTTTTGGTCGCTGCCAGTGTGCGCCATTGTTTTCCGTTGTAATCAAAGAAGCCGGATGCTCCGTAAGTAGCGATAGCTGTGTAAGCTCCAAAACCTAAAGCATTACCACTGACACCATAACCTAAACGGAATTTCAAGTTGTCGAACAAGTTCTGATTTTTCATAAAGTTTTCTTCAGTGATGTTCCATGCTACACTGACAGAAGGGAAAGTACCCCATTGATTATTTTTGCCAAACACAGAAGAACCATCTCGACGAACTGTAGCCTGAATCATGTATTTGCTATTGAAAGAATAGCTGGCACGACCATAGAATGAAATGTTACGGATAGTTTCTTTGGTTCCGCTTTGTACTGCCGGTATACCGTCGATGGTGCTGGCGTATGTCAGCTGGTTCCATTTTAATACGTCATCATAGAAATCGTGTACAGTCAGTCCGAATCCATCGTTCGACATCTTTTCTTCCCAGGAATAACCGGCCATTACTGACAGTTTGTGAATGTCATTGATAGTGGTATCATAGTTACCAAAGGTTTCAAAGATATGTTCGTGTCCGAAGTATGTGTTACGAGTAGCACGTCCATTGTATGCACTGATACCTTCTAACTGGGTATTGTGGCTGTCATAAGCACTGTAGGTACTTTGGTTGTTGGTGAATGAGTAGTTTACATTCCATTTCAATCCTTCGATGATTTCCAAACTTGCTTTGCCCAGCAACTGTGTATTCTTGTACATTGTTTCGGATGTATTTTCATAAATCAGAGACAATGGGTTGTAATTTTTTGAGCCAGAACCTGTTGTCCATGAACCATCTTCGTTTCTTACTGGGAGCATCGGTGAGAAGTAATTCATTGCATCCAATACAGAGGCACCTTCGTTGTTCATTGGCACACCGATTGCTTTACCATATCTGGCATTTACACCAGCAGAAAGTTCCAAACGATCTTTCAGTACTTTTGTTGTTACTAAAGAACGGACATTTAATCTGTCCATGCTAGAGCCTGTAATCACACCTTCACGGTCTTGATAGTTGATGCTGGCCATGTAAGTAGTTTTACCGGCACCACCATTGATTGAGAGGTTATGATTGGTGCTGATAGCTGTGCGAAGCACTTCGTCTTGCCAGTTGGTGTTTGCACCCATATCATTAGCCAAAGTTGCTCCTGTAGCTTCTGCATAAGCACGCAAATCATCTGCGCTTGCCATATCCAGGGTGTTGAGAATATTATCGAAGGCTACGTAGCCACTATAGCTTACATTGGTACGTTCTGCT
>ENA-UPWU01000410-UPWU01000410.1-human-gut-metagenome-genome-assembly--contig:-NODE-410-length-19696-cov-6.162496_pt1 | contig 19696 bp, 16 predicted proteins | sample MGYA00250058_ERZ773392 | MGnify/ENA primary metagenome ERZ773392 (study PRJEB29103, sample SAMN06112084) | human gut metagenome | biome: human gut; feature: ankylosing spondylitis patient; material... | reverse complement strand
TTCTCTCTTCGCCGGAAGCACTGGATAAAGTTGTAGAACTGCTATCGCTCTCATCTGCGTATACAGTCAATGCACTACCGCATAATGCAAGTACAAGCAATGACATCACCAGTAATTTCTTAAACATTCTCTTCATTTTCATTCTTATCCCCCTCTGTATGTTCTGTATTGTCTTTCATATCTATAATCTTACCATCCTTAATGCGGATTATCTTATCTGCAAAACCCGCAAGATAATTATCATGTGTAACCATAATCAGCGTCTGATTATGCTCTTTTACAACACTCTGCATCAGATTCATAATCTCCTGAGATGTATTGGAATCCAGATTACCCGTTGGTTCATCTGCAAATATAATCTCCGGCCTTACAACCAGTGCCCGGGCTACGCCGACTCGCTGCTGCTGTCCACCAGACATCTGATTGGGTCTGTGATCCCAGTATTTATCCAATCCGACCATATGTACCATTTTACGTGCACGCCGTTCTCTTTCTTTCTTGGAGACTCCCTGAAAGGTCAATGGCAAAGCCACATTCTCCACAGCGTTCATCGTTCCCATCAGATTAAAAGACTGGAAAATAAATCCAATATGTTCCCTTCTGAACTTAACAAGCTGATTCTCCGACTTGGTCTCCATATGTTCACCGGCAATGATAATCTCTCCTTTAGTGGGCTTCTCCAAGCCGGCAAGCATATTCAGCAAGGTAGATTTACCTGATCCCGAAGCACCTACAATAGCACAGAATTCACCCCGCTTAATCGTAAAATCCACGCCATTGAGCGCACGCACTTTGTTATCACCAATATGATATATTTTATATAAATTCTTAACCGTAATCACCGTATCATCACGTTTTTTCTTAGTTTTCCCTTTATCCTGCATAACTACCCCTTCCATTCACAATATGTCAGAATAATACCGCTGCGTATCCGGAAAATACAGTGTACTATCTATCTTAATACAGTTAGTACGCTATATATGTATAGTATATCAGAGATTATGTCAACACGCAATAGCTGATATTGTAAAAGACGCACAAATATAATTTATATCTGTGCGCCTCTTCTTAGTACTGATAATCTACATATTCTGTATCTTTTCTAAGTCTGCTTGTAAGAGCATTCTTATAATCTGTTTCGTCATAGGATAAATACTTAATACCTTTTCTGATATTATCCATCTTGTTTCTTACTTCTGTAGTCAGACTGTTGGCTATTTCTGCTTCTGTGTATTTTATATTACTGATCTGCGTAACCGGTGCATATGCATATTCACTGAACTCGGTATAGTAGGTATTCATCAGGTTATACTCTGCATTATTCATATCCCATATATACATGTCCACTGCCTTATCATAGCCGGTCTTAACCTGGAATATGGCAAGCTGCCCGGTCAGTGCCTGCTCATCACTGTTAGTCAGTTCTATCGTCCTGCTGCCATCTCCATTCACTGTGACTGCCCTGGTGTAATTCAGATTAATGTCCTGTTTAACAGGGTCAGCATACAGCATCTTAAATGATACCGCCAGCTCATCATCTATCTTTGCAAAGAGGATTGCCTTTTGCCCGATATAGCTGTTGAAAATATCTTTCTTAATGGTCTTCTTATCATTCAGAACCATATAGTGAAATGTATAACCCAGCTGATCGGCTGTCTGTTTCGCATAATATGCTTGCGTATCCTTGGCTGTAATAACACCCACATCACCTGCTGTAGTAAGGCTGTCCATCTTACAATATGCTATCACTCCGATGTTAATTCGATACCAGCCATTTGAATAACTTCCGATAACCCTTACCGGGACATTTGCCGCAATCGTTGTCAATACAGTAGAAGTATACGTTGGTTCTGCGTACACTGTACACCCTTCCACAGCATAATAAACATCATTCAGCTGCGTGTATGTCGGTCCCTGTGCCTGCACAGGAATGCTTCCCATGAGTATGCAGACAAGTGTCAGAATACCGATTGTTCTGCCAATCCAATATTTTGTTTTACTAACCTTCGTTACCATGTCTTTCCTCCTTATGGGACCTCACACATGTGTGCCGTGTCCATTATCATCATAATATGAATCTGTTTTGCCTTTTCTTCCATGTATAAAATCCTGAAATTCCACAATTCTTCCATCAAGATCCGGATGACTTGCCACTCCCGAATCCAAAACAACTACATAAACGTCTCTGCCATTATACTGTGATGTATCCAGCCTGTCACAGCCTACCGTCCTTCGTACTCTATCCATATTGCAGCTCCTGCAGTCATATTTTACTACTATAATATGTAAGAACTGCTATTTACGAAACGGTGTATCAGTAATTCTCTATCTTGATTCCTGTCGGGAATGAATCTGACTGATACGAACATACTTTATTAATTGTTACAGTTGTAAATGTACACCCTGAAAAGGCAGCTGACTTAATACTCATAGTTGCCTTTGGTATAGAGACTTCTGCCAATGCAGTACAGCCTGAGAAAGCACTTGTTCCAATGCTGACTACACTGGATGGCAATGTAACGGATTTCAAACCGGTACAGCCTTGGAAAGCACTGTCCCCTATTACTGTTACCCCGCTCTTAAAGCTAAGCTCTGTCAAGCCTGTACAGCCTGAAAATGCACTCGCCTCAATAGTCGTCACAGAGGATGGTATAGTAACCGCTGTTAGACCGGTACAGCCTTCAAAGGCACTGGCATTGATGGCAGTAACGCTATTGGGAATCTTACAATCTGTAAAGCTGGTATCTCCTGCGAATAATTCTTTAGGAATCTCCGTAAGTGCAGAAGAAATCTTAACAGAAGAAGCCTTTGTACATCCTTTGAATGCCAAATCCCCTATGGTATCCACAAGATTACCCATGCTGATGCTCTCAGCAGCCGCACAGTTTTCAAAAGCACTCTTGCCAATTGTAGTTACTTCTGATGGAATCTTTATTTTACCTAATACAAGACAACCGGAGAAAGCTTCATCTCCTATCTGTGTCAGTGCACTCGGCAATGTAATTGTCTGTAACTTCTCACACTGATAAAATGCCTGTTTACCAATTGACGTTACATCATCCGGTAAACTGATCTTAGTCATATTGATGCATTTATTAAATGCCTTGTCCCCTATCTGGGTTACTCCATCAGGAATTGTTAATCTGACCAGATTAGAGCAGCCATCAAAAGCGCTCTGTCCCAATGATGTCAGACTATCCGGCATAACCACTTCCACAAGTGCGGCATCACTCTTGAATACGCTGTCCCCCATTGTTGACACTGTATCAGGAATCTCTACCCTTACCAGTGTCTTGGAACTTGCAAAAGCAGAAGCTGCAAGCTCCGTAACCGGCTGTCCATCCAATGTATCAGGAATTACTACATCCGTGCCTTTTCCCAGATACTTGGTGATGACAACATGATCCTTATATAAATCATACTGGTATAAATCATTCTTCTTGGATTCCGGTGTATCTTCTGTCTGCGATTCAGAAGATGAATCAGCAGATGACGGCTGTGTAGCAGAAGGATCATCCATAAAATAATTATGATTACCGTTTCTATCAGGGTCTACGCTTCCATTTGGAGTGGTCGTCGTGGTCGTTGACGAAGAGGTTGTCGTTGATGACGTGTTATAATCTCCACCTGCAGCCCCTTCCGGCTGCTGTGGGCTTTCTGTCTGTTCCTCCTCCAGCGCTTTCATTGCAGCTGCATAATTTCCCTGAGACTCCTGAAGAAGAGAAGTAATATCTCCCTCCTGCTCTATCTCATCTGCAGTCTGGTCTGTCTGCGTTGTTTCCTGTGTCTGCTCCGTCTTAGGGGAAAAGTCCACAGCACCGCTTTTATTCAGATACATTCCAAGTAATATTCCAAAGATTAAGGTACATCCTGCTACCATTCCCCAAAACGCTTTTTCCATAATAATCCTCACATACTTTATTTCGTCAGTGAATCTTCCGATACCTGTGTGCCATAAAAGGCTCCACGAACGATGGTCTGTAAGCCTGCTCCTCCATCAACCCTGGTCAGACTGCTGCAATTCCTGAATGCATCCGCACCAATCTTGCCCACACTATCCGGGATTGTAATCTGAGTCAGCTCCTGATGATTTTTAAAGGCTTCTGAACCAATTTGCTTTACGCACTCAGGGATCTCGACCTTTGCACCTTTTCCACGATATGCAAGAAGAATATGATCTCCCACTATCAGGAAATCATCTTCGCCTCCCTTAGAAGTTCCATTAAGCCAGTTATCAAGCCATGGAGTATCAGCAAATGCCTTCGTACCTATGGCAGTTACAGAATCAGGAATTGTTACTTCTTTCAAATCCTGACATCCATAAAATGCTCCATAATCTATTGTTGTAACATTAGATGGTATCTCTATTGACTGTAAACCGCTCTGTGCAAAACTCAATCGACCTATTTCTTTTATTTTCTCACTAATTGTATAATTAGTCAAATTATTCTGTTTATAGTACGCTCTTTGCTTAATCGCATCACCATCTTCTGTCTGCTTAGGAGAAGTCGGTTGTGTTGCCGGCTCAGAAGAGCTTTCTTCTGATGTTTCCTGTGTCTGGCTTGTTTCTGTGGAGGAATTACTGCCTGTTCCACCATATACTTTCTGGTTTGACTTACCAATTAATACTACAGCCTTACCATTTATGATTCTAGTCTTGGCAACCACACCAGGTTCTTTCGTATCCAAAGGATTCTCGTCATTTTGCGTTGGCTTCGCTTCGGAAGTCTCTTCCTTGGAAGTTTCTTCCTTTGTTTCTTCTTTTGTCTCTTCTGTTGTAGTTACAGTCGTGGTCTGATGCTTGAGCTGGGGTTTATCCTCCTGGTCTGCATTACTGTCATTGAAATCCGTAGGCAGTTCTGCTTCATAAATCACAGGTATCTTCTGCTTTTGTCCAAATTGATCCGCAGTACTGTTCTTAGTCGTTAATATCTTAACATTAGGACTGTTGGCAAAAGCATTATCCTGTATACTGTTCACAGATGCCGGTATCATAACCTGCTTTAATGTTGTATTATTTGCGAATGCTTTCTCTGCAATTGAGCTGACTGAATCAGGCAGAATTACATTCTCAACACTTCCCATGCTGCTCATTGCATAGGAAGGAATCTCTGTGACATTAGGAGATACTTTTACATTTTTAATATTCTGCTGATTCCAGAATGCATAAGTGTCTATCTCTTTTACCTCATCAGGCATTGCATAGCTGTCTCCGGTTCTTCCTGCCAATACCTGATACAGCATGGACATGTCTCCATTATACAAAGCACCATTATAATAAAGCAAATAGTTGTTATTCCCATCTACAATCACTTTACTCAGAGACGTACAATCATTAAACACCCCTGACCCCCAGGAAGAAATACCTGCGCCCAGGTCTGCCAATGTCAATGCACTACACCCCTTGAATGCTCCCGGTCCTACTTTTGTTACCGAATCCGGTATTGTTACACTGGTCAGTGCAGTGCATCCACCAAAGGCATTGTAGCCAATCTCCCGTAAGCCTTCAGGAAGTTCTATACTTTGCAGGGTTGTATTTCCTGCAAAAGCGCCCTCCCCTATGGATGTAACCGTACTTGGAACACTGGCAAAGGTGTCAGTGCCCACGTACGCTGTCAATATTGTTCCATTTATCCGAAAATCATCTTCACCCTTCGCTTTTGTCTGAAAACCTATCACTACTGTCAACAGAAGAAGAATTCCCGCTGACAATACCGCTGTTGCAGTAATCACCTTTTTATTCATACTCTTACTCCTGTTTAAGCGATTTTAATCTTACGCTTCTTATCCCCGGATGCAAACAGGATGATAGAAAGACAAGCCATACCTGCTGCCAGGAACCACTTAGGATGAATCGGATCTCCTGTCTTAGGTGTTGCATCCAGCATCTGGCCAGCTACCAGATTCTGTGTATCCACATATGCTACATATGGTGAGAAATGCGGTGCTGTAAAGGACATACAAGCTATGCCATCAATTGTAGTAAACTTCACATTCAGATCCTGTAACTGACTGTTCTCGATTGCAGCCATATGTACATTACCACCATACTGGATCATTTCATCAGGAATAGGTATTGTAATGTTGACATTCAGACCTGTTGTATCCTGAATCTTGTTCTTACCGGTGCTGTCATACAGGGAAATATCCATTGGCATATATACAATGCCATCCAGACTACCGAACTTATTCATTAATGCAGCCTGCGCCTCTGCTACTGCACTGTCAGAGTCAGATACCTTTACAATGAAGTTATCTGTTGCCCCCTCCACTGTCGTAGAGCCTACATCCTTATTAGAGATTCCGGTCTTATCAATGGAAAGTCTGTCTCCCTGTGTTGTCGTGGAAGTTGTTGTTCCATTGGTTGTTGTAGTCGTTGTGGTCGTATTCTGTGCATTATTGGTTCCATTTGCAACAGTTGTAGTTGTTGTGGTTGTTCCCCTTCTTCTGTTTGCTGCATCTGAATCATCTTCGTCATCATCTGATGTTCTTGTCTTGTAATTAGCCGTTACCGTCGCTTCTGATGCCGGCATTGTAATAGTTGTAGATGCTGCTGAAGCGTTAGCAAATCCTACGCCTGCTGTAGTACTTGTCCATTTGGAGAATACTTTGCTTGATGATTCCGGAGCAAAAGCAGAGATTGTTACTACCTGGCCTGCTGTATACTCACCAGAGCCTGAACCATAATTAACCGTTAATTTGTACTTGGTAGTAGAATCGGAAGAGCTTCCGGACCCACTACCGCCAGATCCACCGCTTCCTGAACCGCCGCTTCCTGAACCACCACCAGTGCTGTTTGTGGTATAATGTGCGGTTACTGTTACGTTAGCATTTGGCATATACATGCTTGTGGACGCTGAATGCACATCACCAATCAATTCAGAACAATCTGCTGTAACACCAGCACTGTCTGTACCTGTTGCTGACCAGTACTGGAAGCTTTGTGTTGTGCTTACCCCTGTTGCCTCTAACACAACAATTGCTCCACCGGTCATATTGGTCAGGCTCGTACTTCCATTGCCAGTACCACCTGTTACTGTCATGGTGTATGTTTTTCCGTCTGAGACTACGCCATTTCCCGGTTCAAATACTGCAACAACCTTTCTGTTCTCATTTACACCACTGTAAGCATCTGTTCCTGTATGGACAGTACCATTGCTGTCAGTCCACTGCCAGTACTTGAACTTATATCCTGTCTTAGTAGGATCTGTAGGCTTCGTTGCTGCCTTACCTGCATTTACATTCTGTACTTCGTATACTTTGCCATCACTTTCAAAAGTAACTACATAGCCAATTTCCTTGAATGTAGCATTAGGAAGGCTCTGTGCATACTTATATGCAGGGCTTTCAACGTTGTTTGCTTCATCAGAATATTTATAGCCATAAATGACGCCATTGTAGTTTTTGTCAAAAGCATCCGTTATCGTACAAGCAGGATTGTTTATATAAACATCAGCAGTTGTTCCTGAGAAAGCATTCTTTCCAATATTTGTTGCTGTATCCGGCAAAATCACTGTTTTCAGTCTTGTATCACCCATGAAACATCCTTCTGGAATTGCTGTCACCTGTGTATCGCTCAAATCAACATGGGTAATACCTGTATTATAGGCAAATGCTTCTTCTGCAATCGCTGTTACATTCACAAGCTGAGGATCATTTTCTGTTGCAATAGCAGACTTTCTGTATAATTCAGGACTGTTCAGATCACCTCTTGATTCCAGACACTCAATGATAGTCAGTCCGCTGGCCGCTCTTGCTGCAGAATTACTTCTCTGATAAATAATGGCATTATCTGAGAAGAATGCTGCCCCATCCTCGTTCTCAATACCGGTCAGCTTCGTACAGCCTCTGAATGGGATCTTGCCCATCTTATTCATCTCAGCACCTACCTTAACACTAAGGAGGTTCTCACAGCTGTAGAAAGCATAATCAGGAAGCTGTTTGATGGAGCCTAAGCCAATAGAGGTAAGAATATCATTACCTGCAGTGATATCTTCACTGTACTCCTGATTATTGAAGTTTTCATTTAAAGAATATTTGAATACATCTCCTTCCTCAAAGAACTTGACTTTTCCACTCTTCTCTCCAAAATTACCACTGAACAAGCCAGCTGCCGGAGTACCAATATCATTAGGATAAGTTTCATTTGAGTACAATTTAACCGGATCATTTCTTCCAGTTATTCCATCATTCAGTTGTCTTTTTAAATTTGTTGTAGATGCAGTAATTCCAGCATCACTTTCTTTATGAGTCAGAGTCAGATAATCCCAGTTGTCTTTATTATCTGTAACCCCAAAATATGTCTTTGCATCCAAGGACTCAATTCCCTTAGGAATATCTACAAGAAGCGCTGCCATAACAACATCATTCTCTTCCTGTGTCAAAGGAGCGTTATATGTGCTGCTGTTAATCCATCCCTGGTTCTCATTAAATTTATCAATGATGCTATAAACTGAAATACTGCTATCTTTCTTTAATGACTCAATCAGATCTGCATTCATCAGATCAATCTCTTCAAAATGCGGATAATCTACCAAAGTACTTTCAAGAGTGGCATTATCCAGTAATACCTTGATATTTACCGGAGAATCCACCTGATAGCAAATATTTCTCTTTGCAGCCTTACTGGTGAAATGTGTCTCATCAGAATCCATCGCATAGTCATATGGGGCATATCCCTCTTCTACCTTACCATGGAAAGTAAGATAGTTAGAGTTGGTCTTAAATGCGCCACTTCCAATCGTCATCTCTGTACCATCAGATACTGGTTCTGAAAAATGTACATTCTCCAGCAATTTGCAACCTGCGAATGCATCTTTACCGATAGAAGTCACAGAGTTACCAATATTTACTCTTGCAAGTATCTTTGCATCTTTCAGAGCACCTTCTTCTATCGTTGTGATTGAATCATCAGCAATCGTAAGCTCTATAATGTAATCCTTAACTCCTCCAAAACAGTCTGTACCTAACTGTATTACCTTATGTCCTGCTATAGAAGAAGGTACTTCAAGATTACGAATTGTAGATGTTTTACTTCCAACAAAATTGTAGCTCTTTAAAGTAGCTGTACCATCGGAATTTACAACTATTGTGGCAACATAATCACCATAAGTAGCTTCAATCTGTTCATTGTTAGATTCGTTCAGGTAGACATATGGAACATATTCACTAACTGCCGTCTTAGAGGCCTTGGTTCGAACTCTTAATTCTGTTGGAGTGCTTCCATTTGTCTTAAATCCAGGACCCTTCACATAGAAATTTTTATTTGTAATATCCTGGAATAAATACTCCTTATCTGAGTCTGAATCATATTTATCTTCATCAGTATCTGGGGCATCAAAAGTTACGCTCTGACAGTGACTGCTGTCTTCTCTATAGCTTGCTTCACCAAAGACAACGCATCCAAGGTTTTGACATCCCATTAAACTACTTTCAGGAATCTTACAGTTAAATAATGTACCTGCAAAACTAACTGTACTTAATGAAGTTCTTCCTGCGAGAATATAATCATAATAAATTTCTCCTGGTGTATTAGAACTTGGTGGAACATTATCTACTGCATCCAATGCTTTCGCTATTCCAAATTCGTCGGATGTTGAACTTATAAACTCTTTCAAATTAGTTGGGAATGTAAATATCTCCAAAGAATTAATTCCTGATGCAGCAAAGCATCCCAATCCCAATACAATTGTAACATTAGGATTAAAATATGAAGCTGTATCACCTGATAAATCTGCACAGTCATAGAATCCAAAAGGCCATATTGTAAGGCTGCTGCTTCCTGTTTCTCCCGCTGTACTTACCGTACTCATTCCAAATGATTTTAAACCTGATTTGGCAAAGCAGGCTGTTCCAACATCAGTCAATGATTTAGGGAAAGTAATCCCTGTTAATTTCTGGCAGTTATAGAAGGATCTGGCTCCCAAAACCTGTGTTGACTGCAGGCTTCCTTCATTACCGAACTCTACTGAAGTCAGGTTCGTACAGTCGTAGAATGCATCATTTCCAACTACCTTACAAAATGATAAGTTGACACTTCCAAGTGTTGACTGGAATCTAAATGCATTTTTGCCTATAAAGTCAACCTGATCTGACAAAACCAGTCTGGTGATATCTACACTGACAGGATCTAAGTTATCTGCTTGTCTGCCTTCTCTGTTAAATGCATCATTTCCTATACCAGAAATTGTAATAGGATTTTCAAATGAAATAAAACCATTCTCTCTAATATAATTTGCTCTGGAGTCCTTATCTTTATTTAATGGTGTAGAAGTCCATTGTGGAACATAGACACCCACTGCCTTAGCGTCTGTTGAATCTGTTACCTTATCATCCAAATTCAACAGGGTAAATCCATCCAGTGAAAAATCATTATCCGCACAAAAGCGCTTCAGGATAATATATTTTAAGTAATCTTCTTTATCATCAACTCCATAAATAACATTTGAAGCATCTGAGGTATCCTCATTATATGATACAGTAAGTGTCTTTAATTGTTTGTATCTATCTGGAGTAATATCATCATCAGTAAGACGAGTAGTAAATTCTGCTGTAGTTAAATTTGCTGCATCCTTTAATAAATTAGTTATTGCCTGATTATATGCATCAATTTCTGCAATCCTAGTATTATACACAGCCTGTGCAAAACTACTGAATACTGTTGCATTATCAACATTAGAGGATGAATAAGAATATTTCTTACCATTTGCCTCAATGGTATTGCTCTGCAAATTATTAGAATATGTTCTGCCATCTGTATAGACAAGCTGCGCAGGAATCGTATGTTCTTTACTATCCTTATCACGTACAGTTGTCTTTGAATTATCCACGCCAAAATCTACTTTATATTGATCTCTGGCTAATACTTTTTCTACCTGATCAACATAGTCACGTGTAATGATAAAATATTCCGTATATCGATTTGCACTTAAATCGACTTCTGCAACTTTGTCTTCACCCGCATATTCCAAAATAACATAATTATTGCTTCCTTTATTAATTCGACCTGTTATTCTAAATTCCTTATCGTACGTTGCGGATACATTATTATATGACATTTTAACTGCATATGTATCCGATGAATTACGACGGTCATAAGAATTTGCATCTGATTCTTTAGCTGTTATTTTTTTATCAATTGCCTCATTAGTACCAGTTGCATTGTATACAGCCTTAAATATGGCATCAATGCTTGTTGTTCTGACATCCGTTGTCGTCTTCGCCTGCATGGTTCCCAGCTGTTCGACTGGAATCGCAGCCACTACGACTGCCATAATCATGAAGATGGCTGCAATAGTCTTGCGTACTGTTCTATGCAGTCTTACATTCTTTCTCTTTCTTTTCTTTCCTGTGTTCTTTGCCATGTTGCATCTCCCCATTTTAATTCACCCTTTTAGCCACAACTACGAACCGTCCTTCATTCTCCTGATAATCACAGGTAGATAAGGTCAACAGCTTATCGCCATAGTTTGCAGTTACTCCAGTGTCATATAATGACAATGCCGCCATCTCATTCATATAGGAATCAAATTCCTTGGCTGAACCGGCATTGATAAATTGATAATACTTAAAGGTCACTTCTTCTTCCGAATAGACCTTTGAGCGGAACACGTACATTACTTCGTATTCCCCTTTGTTATATATGGTGTCAAACTTGATTCTTGGATGTGCCTCATAATACGATTCATTGCTGTATTTATTCAATGTACCGAACATCTTGCCCGATTGCATGTGATGTCCATACAGAATGATGTTATCGCATCCGTTCACTGCATCACATTGATAATCCATGAAGATACATCCGTTCTTGTCTTCCTCCTGATTAAAGTTATGATTCAGATAGTATTCATTATTTACTGTCTGCATAACAGGATAATCAATAATTGTATCGTCAATTTTTATCCATCCGATTAGTCTTTTGTTCTTATTATATAATGTTTCGTATTCTGGAAGAATATCCAGTGTCTGTGCATCCTCTTTTGTTACCTTGTGAATATTTATTTGTGAGTTCGCATTTAATATATTATTTGAGGTATTTTTCAGTGCTGCCAGCGACTCAAATTCACTTGCACTCTTAGCTGCCGATTGATAATAAAAGGCAAAATAACCAAAGCAGCCAATACATATGGGAATGCATATCGTAATCAGAAGCTTTCGCCTTTTCTCTTTTCTTCGAATCTCCAGTAAAATCTCCTTCTTCATTTCCGACGAAAGGTCTTCTATCCTTATTTTTTCTTTTTTCTTTGGAGTCAGCTTCTGCCTGGCGTTCTCACGCTTCTGCTTACGTTCTTCCTTTTTACGTCTGATCTCCTCCTGCTTCTGAATCTGTTCTTCCTGAAATCTTCTATGCAGTTCATAGATATTATCGTCAAACTGTCTTCCTACAATTGATTCAAATTCAATCTGACTACTCTTTAACTGTTGATACAGCTTCTCGACATCTTTGGGGTTATCCAGCTTCAAGTCTCGTGTAATGGAATCAATGAGCTGTTTATCCCGCTGCGCCGCCGCATATTCCTCTGGTGTCCGGAAACGTCTGCCATCAATGGTCCATTGCAAATCCACTCTGCATACTTCCTTCCTGCTTCTCTTCTGTCATTTAACATAATCTAGTTTATTTAATTAGTTTACATATATATTATTATTTTACTATATTTTCAGTTTATTTCAAGTGTTTTCGTAATTATATATTTATTTTATATATTTTGTGTTTTATTTTTGTGTATACATAATGCCATTTGTAACACTTTTACACCTCTCTCATAAGATATAGAAAAACCTTTTAGGGGGTACTCAACATGAGTGACTTATCAGCAAGCAATTGCGGATGCAATCAGACTATTTCTAACAACGGATGTGGATGCGGTAACAACAGCTGCAGTAACTGGATCTGGATTATCCTTCTTTTGTCCTGCTGCGGTGGATGCGGCAATAACAACAGCTGCTTCGGCGGATGTGGCAACAACAATGATAACTGCTGCGGCAATAACTGGATCTGGATCATTCTTCTCTTCTTCTGTGGTGGATGCGGTAACAACAACGGCTGCTGCTAATCCAATTCTAACCAGCCCAATGGGTTCAAGTAACTTGAACCCATTGGTTTTGTCCGGCATATATCCACTATCTGCTGCATAAGATACAATGATTCGCATTAAAACTGGAGGCAATATGGAAGAACAGGATAACGACAACGACTATGTACTCGTTTTTGACCACTTCTATACAAACAATCATATTCAGATTATGAAGACATTACTTCCCTATATAGATTCTGCTGCTATGCCCATGCTTCCGGTTATGATCAAATACATGGAACTTCAATACACTATGAAGCTTATCAGGAAAAATGTGCGACCTGAAGCTCCCGTATTATCTGCATGTTCCAAGGATTCACCAGACATTGAGACCATTTATCAGTCTATCCGTAAATATCTGGCACCTGAGGAAGAGAAAAGTTTCCAGCAAATCATCCAACTCATGCATACTATGGATAACGTGCGTCAGATGCAGCAAATGATGGAAATGTTGCAAACGATATCCGGTGATGGAGAAAATGCAAATACTTTTCCTGATATGTCTGCATTGGAAGGAATGTTCGATAACGGAACAAATATAAATGATATTATCAATATGATGAAAGCAATGAAATAGGAGGATTCTATCATGGATGAAAGAGAATGGATGAATGACCCTGCTCTGGAAGGAATTGACAAGTCCAAGCTGGCTTTTCTTGAAAAACTGGTAATTAAAAGTTCTTCCATGACACAAAAAGAAATGCTGCCTTTCCTGCTGTCTCTTTCAAAACTAAGCAGGGAAAACAACATTTCCTTTGATAAAAATGAAATACAGTTAATCTATTCTGTCATTCGGAAATATTCTACGCCTGATGATATTGCGAAAATGGAGAAGATTTCTTCTTATTTCCAATAAGGAGCATCAACACGCCCATAGAAAACAGACCACATACCAGTAAAGTTCTGTATTCCAGTGGATCACCGGTCTTAGGAGTGGAATCTTTCACATGTCCTGCTCCAGAGCCAGACCCTGAACCACTTCCACCTCCCGTTATTATCGCCGCGCCACCCTTAAAGCTTGCATCATTTTCAACAACTACCTCAGGCGCTATGAGTGGGTGTCTCATCCCCTTCGCCTCAACATGCACATTTGCACTGTCTCCAACCTGTGGATACACCACATCCCGTGTTCTGGTGAGGACTGTAAATGACATAAGTTCCTCCATGTCAGAAACAGCCTTTATCCATCCTGCGACATCCTGACCATTGTCCTTCTTCCATCTGTCCATCATACTGCCGATATGGAAGTCCCACATTGTAAGTCCGCAGAGGAGCTGATGAACTATAGGATTGTATCTGATATTGAACGCTGCACTTATGGATCTGAGTTTCTTTATCGCTGCCAGCGCTCCTGAATCCTGAGAAAGATTTTCTCTGATATCGCAGAGAAGCTCACTTTCAAACTGCTCTCTGGATATAAGTTCAAACATGTTGATGTAGTCATCAAGGACATATCCAAATGATATCATCGGCATTACCGCCTGTCCCGCAACGCCTGAAAACAGCCACGAAAACAGCAGTACGGCAAAGAATGACACAAGCGTCCATCCGATATTTATCCTGTTCATGATGCCGAGCACAAAAAGTGCCACAGTTATAAGTGGGAACACAAATCTAAGCACATTGAATATCCCCGGTATATGGTCATCACTGCTGCAGTATGCGACAAACTCGTCTGCTGTATATTTCTTCTTTTTTCCCATTCCGGCCTTCACACCAAGAGTCTCAAAGGCAAGTGAAAAATCATCCTTTTCACCAAGCTCCTTTATCGCCTCCTGACGTTTTCCTATCATCGCAATATCATATCCAGGATCTTTGATACTCTTTGCAAGGCTGCGTCGTCCTTCCTCTGTTCCGGCCGTACATATGAACTGAAACAGTGAGTTTTGTCCGAGAAGATCCATATCCTTAGCAGCAAGATCATCCTTACCCAAATATTCGCTTCCGTTCTCACAAAACTTCTTCCAGTCATCACCGAACCTGGCAACATACCTTCTCAGCACCTCAGCCTCAGCCTTCTTATATTCAAGCTTTTCGCTGAGTTTACCATGTACAAACACCATGGCTATGAACGCCACTGCAAGCACTATACCTATGGCAATAAACACACTCCTGCTGTCGTATATTCCTATGATAAGTCCTGCCGCAGCTACAATGAAGCTCACAAATCTCACACCTGAATATGTCGTGGATCTTCCTTCAAGTTCTTTTATTTCTTTTTTCAGATCATCCAACTGTTCTCTGTATTTCTCCATACGATCAAACACCCTTTCGTTTTTAGTTTTAAGCACTATGTTTGAATATAGCATATACTATATATAATGCGCAAATATTAAATGTCTATGAACTTCCTGAAAAACATCTATAAACTCTGAAATTTTATACAATCTTCACGTTATTTACACACTATATTAATATCTGAATTATTGCATTTGAGGCGAATACATATTAAAATAAATGGATAAGTTATATACATTAGTAGAAAGGGGATATATACTATGAAGAATTTAACTAAATTAGCTCTTACCCTCGCAGCCGCAGGCGGCGTTTGCTACCTTTTTAAGGACAAGCTCAAGGCCACAAAAGCATACCAGACTGTTGAATCAAACGACACCATAAAGAAAGCAAAAGCAGCAGCTTCAGATTCTTATCACAAGGTTAAGGATTCCGAAGCCGTCAGAAAGATAAAAGAAAATGAGAATGTCCAAAAGGCCACATCAGCAGCCTCAGAAACATATCATAAAGTAAAGAATTCTGAGTCTGTCCAGAAGGCAAAGGAAACACTGAAGGATACTTACCATAAGGTAAAGGATTCAGACACAGTAAAAAAAGCAAAGGATACCGTATCTGACAAATATGACAAGCTCAAGGATACTATAAAGGACAAGATGGATCATCCGGAGGATGCAGACCGTGAGTATTTCACACTTCACGGTGAGAGTGAAGACGAATCTTCCGCATCGGATGTCACCATCTCAGGCAATGATGCTTCAATCAGTGCCGCTTCAGAGGCAACTGACGAGGAGACAGCCAAGGCTGTGACCGAGGCCGTTGCAGAGACTGAGGACGTCATCGCAGAGGCAACCGGTGCTGTTGCCCAGGCGGCAGACTCAAAGAGTGCCGATGTAATCGGTGATGAGTATATGGGACTTTCCGATACATCAGAGGATCCTGCAGTTCTTGAGGAACAGGACAAGCTAGACGTATAAATCCGTATTATCAGAAAATGCGCTTTATGCATAAAAGGTGCCGCATGCAATTCAGATCTTAATCGATCTATATATCGCATGCGGCGCCTTTTGTTCTATAGGTTAGTTATTGTTCTATAGGTATTGTTCTATGCCCAATTTAAAATTGACTTTTATACTGGCTTTTATATTATCTTGCAAGTTACATTTTGACTGCTATCTCTTAACTCTCTTATCATCCGACAGATATGAAAGAGCTTCATTGATGTCTTTTTCCGAACGGAAATCCTGCTCATATGTAACTCCATCCACATCGACCATGAGAAGCTTATATATCTTCTTTTTGCCTGATCCTATGTTTGAGGATGTCCTGAGCTTCTTGAATGTCTCTATGTTGTCCAACGCAACCACATCCGTGTGCCACATCCCATGGCAAACAAAGTATTTGTCCGTTATGGCTATTCCATACTGATCGTAATACATCTCATACCTGAGCTGGGAGTCTATATCTCTGATAGTCTGCCTGTCAGCCCGCTTTCCAAGAACATCTCTGACACTGCGTACCTTCCACGGGCAACTCACCTCGTATATGCATCTGACGATCACATATACAGACCAAAGCACTGTCACTATCAGCACCAGGAGCATCATGTTGTAATATATCCTTGGGAAATCCACCTCGCTTATTATGAGGGGATACATTCTCGTTTCAAGCTGTGCTGCGGCAATCCCCATATCTGATGTTATCCCATCTATGATCGATGAGTACTCACTTCCTCCGGATATCATTCTTCCCTTTATAGTATAATTGAGTACTACGTCATCATTGCTCTTTAACAGAAGTATCGCATACCGCCCATCCTGCTGACAAATGTAATAGCTTCCCTGTCTCTCCGAGTCAACAAAATAATCATATCCGAGGTAGTCCGCCCTATCAACTGTGATCTTAACATCACTGCCATATGGATTTGATATGCTCTCTATCTCATTGAGTGTCCTGTATGTCTTGCTGTCAAGTCTGTTAAGCAGTTCAAATCGCCCTGCCATCATCAACATGAACACTGTCATAAGGACAGCCAGCACTACTCCAGGTATTCTGTTTTTTAAAAGATAACATTCAAACTTTTTGTTCTTAAACATATTGTCTCCAGGTTATTTAGAAATGTCCACTGGCACCGCCGTGTCCACCGCCTCCGCCTCCAGAACCGCCAGAGCTGTCAGATGACGACTGAATCTTGACACTGTGAACTTCCTTTCTTATAAATATATCTCTTCTGTCAATGATCTGTGCATTTCCGTCACTGTATGTGGACGCTGTCGTCGTGTCCTTTCCAGCCTTCTTTGAATAGTTGATGCAGAAAAAGATTATAGAAAGCACAAGAGAAACAACAAAGCATATAAATGGTGACAGGAAGTTGATTCCATGACCACTTCCAGCCATAGCCTTCTGTGTCTTGCTTATCATTCTCTCAAATCCTCCCACAGGATCATCGCGAAGAATCTTGCATCCATAATCAACTATCTTCTGTGCCTTTGAGTTGCTGATTCTGTCCCTTGCCTTTCCGCCTGTGGAATATCCAAGATCTCCAGTATCCCAATTTGCAACTATCACGACACTTGTGCTCGTATCATATCCATCAAGATAAGATCCCTGAGGCCATGCCTCCCAGCCAAATCTGTAATAGTCACACAGATCACTTGCCAGCTGCCAGCTGTCACCTATGTACATGCCAATGTCTGACAGATCTGTGCTGCTGTCTACTATAAATATAACGAAATCCATACCTACTTTTTCCTGTATGGCTTCTATATCCGCCCTGATGGTGGATTCCTGTGAATCCGTGAGTTTGTCTGCATAATCAAACAGACGTTCATTTGTCTTGCAAGCCTCGTTGTTTCTAGCATCATGCTTCAGATTTGCACTGGACTTCACAAAATACATAATAATAAACACGATGCCGATGCCCATTATTATAAACATAGTTATCAGGAATTTCTTTAATGTTTTATTCATTTACAGCACCCCCAATAACAATGATAATCCGTCAAGTCCGATAAATACTGATGCCATAACAAGGGCTGTCAGTCCGACCGCCTTACCTATGCTTCTAGGCGGTGTCCCGATACATTTACCCGTCTGGCCGTTCACGTAGAACTTATAGTTCTGATTCTGAAATCTGTACTCATACACCCATACCGGCATAAGTGCAAACTTTGTTCCGGTCTGCCTGTTGTTGCTTGTAAATCTCTCGCTTGTGAGCGTGTCATAACCGCTGGTATACTCACGTATCCAGCCCCTGTTCGCCTTGTCAGCTTTTTCCTGTGCTCTGGATGCAAGCTGATCTGGCGGCATATTGTATGTCTCAGCCTCAAATCCCGAAAGGAACTTATTGTCATGCTTTATAAGCTCCGCATAATCATATGGTTCCATGAGATCCATGATGCCATCCTCCATGGCTATGGAAGCATCAACCGGAATTCCCTGGTAATTGACATGTATCTTTCTTGCTACATCAAAATATGAAGTCTCTGTGTACCTCTTGTCTCCGGATGTCCAGGTTCTCACCTTCGTTCCAACCGCCTGATAGTCCACATTTGAGTCGTAATCATACATCCAAAATGGAACATATACTCCCTTGAGATGTTCCAGTGTCTTCTGGGAAAGAAACGATCCCGGCAGGAACAACTTCTTTCCAAATTATTCTTTGAGTTTTTCCTCTGCCTCGTGCTTTGATATCTTAAATGGAAGCACCGCATCCGCGCCATACGGATAACTGACCTTATCGTCCCTGAGCTGATATGTACCACATGCCGGACATCGGCCCGCAGACTGAAACTCTGTGTATGGAATCTGTGAACCACAATTCACACAGACCATAGGTTCCTTTGACGGAACTACTTCCTGACACTCACTGCCACCACAGCTCATGCAGATCATCATCTTCTTCGACGGCTCATACACAACATTGCCGCCACAATTTACACAGCGATATAACAACTTATTATTCCCCCTTATTGCGAGTTCGCTATATCATGATTCGCACCTACGGTGCTTTCCGTTGCTGTCGCAACTATCATGATCCAATGCACCGCTCACCAATCATGCAAGCATGTTGGCTCACTTGCGCTCATTATACCATACCGTCCCATTTTTTAGAACATTGAATTGACTGCATTAAGATTGATTTATATCTCAGTTTTAAAACGATATTTTTTCATAATTTTTTGTAACACATTTCATGCCTCAGAATATGGTATACCATGAACAAAATCATTGGAGGCTTACCATGAGTGACTTATCAGCAACACAGTGTGCTTGTGGAAGAAACGGACTTTCTTGCGGAGGTTCCTGCGGATGCATGGCCCGGGGCAGCGACGCGGCCAACGTACTGGCTTCGGAAGCCGAAGTCACGGTCAATTTCCGCCTGCTGCCGG
>ENA-UPWU01000382-UPWU01000382.1-human-gut-metagenome-genome-assembly--contig:-NODE-382-length-20085-cov-11.878699_pt1 | contig 20085 bp, 20 predicted proteins | sample MGYA00250058_ERZ773392 | MGnify/ENA primary metagenome ERZ773392 (study PRJEB29103, sample SAMN06112084) | human gut metagenome | biome: human gut; feature: ankylosing spondylitis patient; material... | reverse complement strand
CTGCCACAGCAGGTACTTTCACTATTGTCGAGGTAATAAGCAATGAAAAATGAATTGAAGCAGGAGCTCACCAGAAGGCTTTGTGAGTGCAACAATGGTGGGCTTGTGCTTGTTATGTATGATATATATTTTGGATTTTCAGAAGATGTAAAAGCTGCCCTGGCTTCAAATGACAGGGCAGCTTTGAAAAAGGCAGTAGCGGATGTACAGGCAGCGCTTGATGAGCTGATGGGGGCACTTGACTTTAAGTATCCTCTCGCAGGACAGCTTTATCCACTGTACTCATACTGCAAGAGGCTTTTTTCCACAGTGCTTTACTCACTTGATGTGTCGGTGGTGGATGAGGCCGATGTCATTATGAAAAAGCTCAGAAACAGCTTTGAAACAGCAGCTGCCGATGACAAATCGGCTCCGCTTATGGACAATGCGCAGAAGGTCTATGCGGGCATGACCTATGGAAGGGGCAGGCTCACAGAGAGCTTTATAAACGATGATAACAGGGGCTTCCTTGCGTAGGAGGCCTCTTTTTTAGTTCATTAAGCCTCATTAAACCTCATTAAGCCGCTTGGCACAGTTTAAAAGAAATTTATACCGCATGGAAACGGCCTTGGCCTGATAGATATAATAGTCAATTAAATCGGGCTCAACCACATTTTCCAGGTTAGTGTATACAATTTGAAGTTCATCTGTTGTTTTTCTGATGTCATCCTGTAAGGTTTTGTAACCGTCATTTACAGGCGTTTCTTTAAATAATTTCATGAATTCCTCCAACAAAATAAGTCTTAATACAAGTATAAGCAAAAGAGTTTCTTCTATTCACAGATTTTGTAAAAAGTGCTTTTGACATGTGAAAAACCAGTAAAATCAAGGTTTTGACTGTGGATTAATGTGTTGGGTTTAGCTGCATTTTGTGGATAACTGACAAAAAGTATTTATTTTAAAAAAAGCTATAGACAAAATCGGGATTGCGTTGTTATAATTCGTCTCACGAAAGGAGAGGTGATGAAAATACAGTGATTGTGAAATTAATATCACACCTCATGCTGTATATACTGCTTACAGTAGCAGCAATTGGGGATTTCAAAAATTATAGAATCAGTAACCGGCTGATTCTGACGGGACTTGGTTGTGCGTTTCTATTTCGCTTAGTTGGGGGCAAGGTAGCGAGCATCATCTGGTTTCTTCCAGATATAGTTTTTCCGGTTGTCATTTTATATTTCTTATATCTTTCAGGCATTTTAGGAGCCGGGGATATCAAGTTATTTTCAGTAGTATGTGCATTTACAAATTTAAGATTTACCGCCTTGTGCATGGCAGCCGCTTTTGTGGCGGCAGCGGGATATGGTCTCATAAGTATGGTGCTTAAAAAGGAGCTCTTTGTGCGTATGAGGGATGGATTTTTATACTTAAACGGTATACTGTGTGGCAGATTTATGCGGTACCGCGGACAGGGGAAAGCTGTTAGTTTCGCGGTATACGTGCTTTTGGGAACAGCCATGGCAGATATATGGTTTTACGGCATGAGGTGATGGAAGGAGGGTTAAAGTACCATAGATGAAAAAAATCAGACTAGGAATTTATATTGAGGATTCAGAATATGGCGACAGACTGACATGCTATTTCATGAATCATTATAAGGATCAGCTGGAGATACATATGTATACCATGAAAGAGCAGCTGGAACACTTAGAGGGCGAGATAGATATCATGCTTTCAAGTGAGCTTGACCAGTGGAATAACAAGTATATCCCACTGATACAGATTGTTGAGGAAACACCTATTGAGAGTGAGGAGGGTATATACTTTGTGGAAAAATATCAGGAAGTAAACCGCATAGTGGAAGAGATTTTAAAGCATGTGGGCGGTGAGGTGAGAGACCTTAAGAGTGAGGGCTCTTTGATAGGTCAGACGAGGCTTATAAGCGTGTATTCACTTGCTGATAATCAGTATCAGATGCCTTTTGCGATGACTTTGTCCTCTATTTTGAGTGAGAATGAAAAGGTACTGCTTATGGATTTTCAGGAGAATAGTGGATTATCGCGGATGCTTGAGCAGAGTGTGGAGCATAATCTGGACGAGCTATTGGTGATGGCCGAATCCGGACGATACTCGACCAACAGGATAAACAGCTGTATAGGAAGAAAGCAGAAGCTGGACTATGTATATCCGATTGAGAATACAGAGTGTCTGTGTGAGATAAATACGGTAATCTGCAACAATCTGCTTCAGATGCTTGGCAAGGAAATGCACTATGACTGCATAGTTCTCAATATGGGAACAAGATTTAAAGGCTTTTTTGATATCCTTGACAGATGCAGTGATATCTATCTGGTGCAGAAAAAGGGCGGAATCAGTCAGTGGAGAGAGTACGAGTTTACTGAGGAGCTGATTGAAAGAGGCTTAAGCAATGTAGTTGAGAGGATTAAGCTTATTGAGCCTCCGCTCATTACGATGCCGGTATCTACATGTGAGAAGCTTGTAGAGCTGTGGAAGTGGAATGAGTTTGGAGATGTCATAAGAAACATGACTCGGGGTATTTCGTGTGCTGGATGATTTTGGACAGAGAATAAGAGATATTATACTTTCTGAAATGGATTTGTCCAGAGAGCTGAGTGATGAGGAAATCTGCGATTTAATCGGAAGTGTGGTTTCAAGAGAGGCACGCGACAGACCTATGACCATAAAGGATAGGGCAGAGCTTGAGCGCACCATATTCAACTCTCTGCGTAAGCTTGATGTGCTACAGGAGCTGGTGGATGACAGGGATGTGACTGAAATTATGGTAAACGGTCCCAATGATATATTCTATGAAAAAGCCGGAAGAATCCAAAGGTTCAAGGGTCATTTTTCATCGGAAGAGAAGCTGGAGGATGTGATACAGCAGATTGTGGGACGCCATAACAGGGTTGTAAATCAGGCATCACCGATAGTTGATACCAGGCTTAGTGACGGCTCCAGGGTAAATATAGTGCTAAACCCCATATCTATAGACGGCTCGGCTGTATCAATCAGAAAGTTTCCGGAGCATCCTATGAGCATGGAGAGGCTTGTTGAGATAGAAGCTCTTTCGCCGGAGGTGGCAAGGCTTCTACAGATACTGACGCAGGCCAAATACAATATATTTATTTCCGGTGGTACAGGCTCCGGGAAAACGACCTTCCTGAATGCCCTGTCACAATATATTCCTGATGATGAGAGAATTATTACAATTGAAGATTCAGCGGAGCTGCAGCTTCTGGGAGCTAAAAATATAGTAAGGCTTGAGACCAGAAATGCAAATACCGATGGGGTTACTCCAATTACAATAAGAGATCTTATCAGGACGGCTCTTCGTATGAGACCGGACAGGATAATAGTGGGCGAGTGCAGAGGTGCAGAGGCGCTTGATATGCTTCAGGCTATGAATACAGGACATGACGGCTCGTTGTCCACCGGCCATGCCAATTCACCACATGATATCATTTCAAGAATTGAGACTATGGTGCTTCAAGGTCAGGATTTTCCACTCAATGCGATACGGCAGCAGATAGCATCGGGAATAGATATCATAGTCCAGCTTGGCAGACTGAGGGACAAGAGCAGGAGAGTGCTGGAAGTTTCAGAGGTAGATGGATTTATGGATGGTGAAATTGTGCTTCATACGCTGTATCGTTTTGAAGAAACCGGTGTTTTGGACAGTGGCAGGATACAGGGCTTTTTAAAGAAAGCAGGGACACTTTGCCACACTGACAAGCTTATGGCAGCAGGGCTTAGTGTATAGACTGCTATGCGGCATATAAAGTAAGAAAGGCTGTAGCTGTCAGTGTAGGCTTATATGTTACTGAACAGTTACGAAGGGTTTTGATTATATGGATTACAGCAGATATTCCATGTCTGCAAAGGACTGGGGGATTGTTTTCATAAAAAGTATGTCTGCCACAGTGATTATCGCCTATTTGTTTTATGACAGTCCTATTGTGGTTATTGCTTTTCCGGTGGTGTTTGTGTATTGTGCTAAGCTATGCAGGCAGGAGGGCGTTAGAAAACAAAAGGAAAAACTAAATGAAGAGTTTATGAATGTACTAAAGGTGTTGAGCTCGAATATGCTGGCAGGATACTCTGTCGAGAATGCATGGCAGGAGGCAGAAAAAGAGATGCAGCTCATGTATGGGAATGACTCGCTTATGCTGTCTGAGATACAGGAGATGAACAGGCAGATAAAGCTGAATCAGACATTTGAGGCAGTGCTGTCTGAATTTGCTCATAGAAGCGGTCTGGAGGATATAGTCAATTTTTCTGATATTTTCTCATTTGCCAAGAGAAGCGGAGGCCGGTTTGTGGATATCATAGAGTCCACCACATACAGGATGTGGACAAAGTATGATACCAACAGACAGATAGATGTTGCGGTTTCTGCCAAGAGGCTTGAGCAAAAGACTATGAACTATATTCCGATATTTCTTTTGACATTTTTAAAGCTGTCCTCAAGAGACTATATGTCTGCACTATATGGAAACCTGATCGGGGTAATCTTTATGAGTACCTGTCTTTTAGCCTATGCAGGGGCAATTAAACTGGCAAAGAAATTTTTACAGGTAGGAATAGGCATATGACGGGAGGAAAGAGGCTTAAAATAGCAGCATTATTTGTTATAGTTTTGGTTTTTGCTTTTATCATGGATATGTCGTCAAATGGCATAGCTGACAATACACTTACACGCAATGATACAGGTGATGGCGATGCAATATATGATCTGGTGCTAAATGCGGATGGACTCGACGAGGATTACAGCTATCAGCTCAAGCTGAAGGAGGAGAAGCCTTCGGACAAACAGGCGAACGAGCTGTTTACACAGGCAAAAAAAGAGATAGATGACAGCTTTTGTGAAGAAGGCCAGAGTGTAGAGCAGGTCAGAGGACATATTAATATGAAGGAAGCATATGCCCAAGGAGCTGTGGAGGCAGAGTGGACACTGAGTGACTATGATGTGGTTGATATTGATGGAGATGTGAACCAGGAGGCATTTGAGTCAGTAGATGATGAACAGGGAAAGCTTATTAGCGCAAGCGTTGAGCTGTCCTGTGGCGAACACAGACAACTGTACGATTTTTCATTTATGGTATTTCCGGATGAACTGGATGCAGGAGAGCGTCTCATAAAGGATATCAACAGACATATTGACAGTGAGATGTCAAAGTCAGGGACCAAAAAGCTCACGCTGCCGGATGAGGTAGATGGAGTGAAGCTTAGCTGGTCGCAGGAAAAAAGCAATACGGCAGGTAAAATAGCCATGCTTGAGGTTGTTGTTATAGTTCTTCTGGTGCTTGAGAAAAAGGAAAAAAAGAAGACAGCGCAGAAGGAGAGAAATATACAGCTGCAGCTCGAATATCCGGAGATAGTCAGTAAAATGGCCATTTTGATGGGTTCCGGAATGACGGTGGAACAGGCATGGAATAGGATTACCGCCCGTTATCTTGATAAGCGGAAAAATAACGATGAGAATATTATGCCCGCTTACGAGGAAATGCTTGTGACGGAGAGAGAAATCTCAGATGGCATGACAGGCAGAAAAGCATATGCAGGTTTTGCTGAAAGGGTAAAGCTGCCATGCTATCAGAAGCTTGTACGCATTATTTTACAGAGTATTCACAAAGGAAGTAAGGGTGTATGTGAGATGCTCGAGAAGGAATCAGAGGATGCATTTGATGAGAGGAGGCTTTTAGCCTTAAAGCTGGGTGAAGAGGCCGGCACAAAAATGCTCATGCCGATGATGATTATGATGGCTATAGTCATAGCAATAGTAATAGCACCCGCAATAATTGATTTTAAGATGTAGAAAGGAAAAATTATGTTAGGATTTAAGAATTTTTTATTAGATGAGGATGGCGCAGGAGTAGTGGAAATGATACTGATAATTGTCGTATTAATCGGCCTGGTGCTGATTTTTAAGAAGCAGCTTACGGCACTTGTAAACAATATCTTTCAGACAATCACGAGAGAGGCTGGTAAAGTGTGAGAGGCAGTATAACGATATTTGCCACGATGCTTATCATGCTGGTGTCACAGTTTCTGTTTACTGTACTTGAAGCCGGCAGGAATCTGACACTTACCAATATAGCATGCATGAATTCAGAGGCTGTAGCAGAGTCAGTTTTTGCACAGTATTGCAGACCATTGTGGGATGAATACCATTTGCTTGCATATGATGCCGGAAGTGATGCAATGGGCAATGTGGATATCGAAAATGTCAAGTCGTATATGAAGAAGCTGACGACGGATAATTTTAAGATAGGCGATTCGGGCACTTTTGCCGGAGGCACTATTGTAAACGGCACCAGTATGCTAAGGTTGTCAATGGACGAGCCGGAATCCATGAAATATGTACTCATGACAGATGATGGTGGTGATGTGTATACAAATGCAGTTGTCTCATATATGAAGAAAAATATTGGTTATGAGACAGTCAGAAATCTTTACAGTCAGTACAGCTCATTGAATGAAAACAAGTCTGCAGGTGAGTATGATGACGGTAAAATAGACAGTGCGCTGGAAGCCTTAAAGGACAATGCAGCTCATGAGGGCGGAGGCAAAAGCATAGCGAAGTCATCACCGCCAAGAGCTTACAGTGCTCCTTCATCGGCTTCAAAGGCAAGGCAGACATCAGAAAGCAAAGCAGAAAGCACCGGTAGCGATAATACAGTTGAAAATCCGCTGGTAAAGGTGCAAAAGGTAAAGGCATCCGGCATATTATCACAGGTGGTTGATGAGAGCACTGTGTCAGGAAACAGTATTGACACATCAGCCAGAGTGTCAGGGCGCAGCCTGCATAAAGGAACAGGGGGCTGGTCCGAAAGTAGTGATGACTGGTATGCAAAAGTGCTTATGCAGCAGTATATTCTGACATATATGAGCTGCTACACTGATACAAATCCAAACCATGCCCTAAACTATGAGGTGGAATATATCATAGGAGGCAGGGCGAGTGATAAGGATAATCTAAAGATTGTTATAGCAGAAATAATGGCTCTGCGTACGGCTGCCAATATGGCATACCTGTCAGGAAGCGCATCAAAGCAGGCACAGGCGATGGCTCTTGCCACAATTATCGGTGGAATTACTCTGCAACCGGAGATAATTGAAGGGGTGGAAAAGGGAATTCTGGCGGCCTGGGCATTCTGTGAGAGTGTGCTGGATTTAAGGGCACTTTTGGATGGGGATAAGATTCCACTGATAAAAAGTGATAAGTCATGGACATCCAGTCTGTATGGCATGACAAGTATGCTCACCGGTCAGGTGAAGGCAAAAAGCTCAAATGAAGGAATAGGCTACAAATCATATTTGGGTATGCTGCTTTTTACAAAGAGCATGAAAAATATAGCGTATCGCTCGATGGATGTGCAGGAAGCTACAGTACGTATGACCAGTGGTCATGAAAGCTTTAGAATGGACAATGCAATTTGTGAGCTTAGTGCAGATGTAAGCTACAAATATCATGGCACATTTTTATGCTTTGTGAATCTGTTAGATGGAGCGGATAACGAGTATACCATTAAAAATCAAGCAAAGTACTCTTATTATGGACGCTGACGAAATAAGAAAGGAAATAAGAAAGGCAGGTGTATGAAGGTGTCTTTTGTTAATAAAGTAAAGTTCCACATAAAAAAACTTTATAGAAAGGCCAAACTCCCAGGCGATGATAGTTCTCAAAAGATGCCCTCATGCACCTGCCTGAAGGCATCATATACACTTGAGGCTGCGGTAATATTTCCGCTTGTAGCAGGCTTTTTTGTATTTATACTTTTTTTCTTCAGGGTAGTTCAGGTGGAGTCACAGGTTAAGGCTGCTCTGTATTATTCATCCAGGATGAGTGCGTTAGCGAGCAGTGCAAACGATTCGTCAGTTGTCTCAGTGGCCACTGCAGAGGTACTCTTTAGGAGTAGAATATCTGATTCAAAGCACATTGATACATACGTAAGCGGTGGAAAGTATGGAGTGTCACTGCTTGGGTCAAAGATGGATGGTGATGATGTTGCACTTAAGGCAAAGTACAAGGTTAAGCTTCCGGTGAGCTTTTTTACTGTGGATGGGATATGGATAGAGGATTATAGCAACAGTAGAAAATGGACAGGAAAGAACCCGGGTGAAAAAACGGATCCTTATGTGTTTTACACGGACTATGGCAGTGTTTATCACCTGTCCGAGCAATGCAACTATCTGGATTTGAGCATAAAGAGCATCAAATGGTCACAAGTGGGGGTAAGCAGAAACAAAGATGGTAGGAAATACCACGCATGTTACTGTGCCGCGGATAAAAAAACAAAAACATCGACAGTATTTATAACAGACTATGGCACGAACTATCACGGAAAGCTGGGATGCAGTAAGCTTAAGCGGACAGTACACAAGGCGCACAAATCGGAGGTGAATGGAAAAAATCTGTGCAGTAAATGCAAAGGAGAAGGAACATGATACAGCTTATCATTTTACTTGGAATAATCAGTATAATCGACTTTTCAACAAAAAAGATACCGGTCGTTGTATTGATAGTAATGGGAATTGTGGGTATCGCAAGCTCTTTTTATGCACAGCAGTCAATTATATCAGTGGCTGTTGCCCTGATTCCCGGAATAGTGCTTATGGCAGCAGCGTTTCTTACAAGGGAGCAGATAGGATATGGAGATGCTGCTGTTGTGACTTTGATGGGATTGTTTGTGACTGCTGACATAGTGTGCAGCACTATGGTGATGGGATTTACAATAGCAGGAATAATTTCCGTTATTTTAATCGCATCAGGCAGAGTGGGAAGAAAGATGCAGATTGCATTTACACCATTTCTGCTGCTGGGATACGGATTGACGGAGGTATTTATGTGACTGAAAATAAATTAAATGTAGATTTATCTTACGGACTAAAAGGCAGTTATACAGTAGAGGGAGCAATTATTATACCTATATTTATTGTTATGCTTGCGATAGCGATGAAGATGGGACTTGTGCTGTATAACGAAATGAAGGAAGACAGCTCTTATGAGTATGCTACTGATATGTGGCTGGTGGATGATTTCTATAATTATCAGGTTTTGAAAGAGGTAGTAAATGAATTCTAATGAAATAGTATATGAAAGAAAGATGACAGGCAGCTTTATGAAGCTGCGTTGTGACGAGGTGAAGCCGTTAGATGAAAAGATATTGCTGAAAAACAATATTCCGGGCTTTCTGCCTATGGAGAAGTGTTATGTGAATAATGAAGGGCAGTACTGGTATGACATATCCGGAGTTCAGTCTTTGGAAATGCGCTGCCAGTATAATGATATAAAGCTTGAGTTTCTTGAAAAGCTTGTGGTGAGTATCTGTAACAAGATGGAGCTTTTGGAGAATCATCTTGTTAGTACAGAATCTCTGGTGCTTGATCCTCAGCTAATACACATAAAAGGGGTAAATCAGGATGAGGAAATATATTTCACAGCATACCCGGCACAGATGAAAACCATTTGCAATACATTCTCGCATTTGATGGAGTATATGCTCACAAAGCTTGACCACAGTGATGCTGAAGCGATACATATAGCATATGGCATATACGAGAAAACCATAAATGGCAATTACAGTATCGCTGATATTCGAAATGCCATAATCGAGGAGAGGCAGAAAAAGGTGGCAGAAAAGCCGGTGGAGGAGGTGATTGCGCCGATTTCACAGCCACAGATCAGAGCAGAGGAGCCTAAGGAGCAGATAAAGCCTACACTGTACGATAAGCTTCGGGTGTATCTGCTGGAGCAGCTGGATATCAGGCTGCCGGAGCGAAAGAAGCAGGCGTCAGTGATAGAAAAGCCTAAAAAACCGGACATAAACAGAAAATGGTTTAAAAAAGAAAAACGAAAAGAAAATCGTGAAAAGGTAGATGACACCATGCTTATACACCCAGGCTCAGAGGCTGCACCGGATCCGGTACCGCGTCAGATACACCCCACTGTATGTCTGAGCGATTACAGGGAGCACCCACAGGGCATGCTTTTGTATGAGGGCATGGAAAACCGCAGTAATATAATAATAGACAAAGATTGTACGCGTATTGGTCAGGGTGACGAGGCCGATGCGGTAATAGGCAAGGATACAATAAGTCATTTTCATGCAGTTATAAACAGGGAAAACCAGGAATTTTATCTGGAGGATTTAAACTCCACAAACGGAACCTTTGTGAATAATGAGGTGCTTGCGTACAAGCAGAAGAAGCAGCTCAAGTCAAATGATATTATCAGATTTGCTGATGTTAAGTACCGGTTTGTATAATTGTTGCAAATAAGCTCCTTAAAATTTATAATAAGAAGAAAAGTATTAATTAGGAAAATTAAGGAGACCTCACAGATTTGCAGAATATAAAAAGATTTGATACAAAACCATATATGACGATTGGCATAATAGTGGTAAATATAATAGTTTTTGTGCTGATGAGTATATCAGGCAGCACACTTGATGCACAGTATATGGCAGACCACGGAGCCGTGTACCCTGAGTATATAAAGGATGGCCAGTACTGGAGGCTGTTCACTTCTATGTTTATGCATTTTGGATTGATGCATATACTTAACAATATGGTGGTTTTAGGCGCTGTCGGTCATATAGTCGAGAAGGCTATGGGGCATGTGAAGCTTCTGATTACATTTCTTGTGTCAGGCATGTGTGGAAGTGTATTATCGTACATCGTTATGCTTTATAATAATGACTTTGCGGTATCGGCAGGCGCCTCCGGGGCGATATTTGGTCTGGTGGGAGCACTTGTGTGGATAGTTATAGCAAACAGAGGCTTTTATGAGGGAATCAGCAAACAGCAGGCTGTATTTATGGTTATACTGATGATATACTATGGAGTTTCAACGCAGGGAGTGGACAATTGGGCTCATGGTGGTGGGCTTGCAGGTGGATTTGTTATTTCAATTGTTTTATATCGCAAAAAGAGATATAATAAATATAATATCAACTAAAATTAATGGTAGGAGAAGCTACATGAAGATAAATATTTATTATGGTGGAAGAGGCTTACTGGACGATCCGACACTGTATGTGATAAGCAGAATAGAAAATGTACTAAAGGAGCTCCGCGTAAAGGTGGAGAGATACAATATCTATGAGCACAAGAATGAAATAGCTACATTGCCACAGACCTTTAAGGATGTAGATGGAATTATTCTTGCAACAACAGTTGAGTGGCTTGGTATAGGTGGATACATGCAGCAGTTCCTTGATGCATGCTGGCTCTACGGTGATAAGGAAAAGATAAGCAATACATATATGCAGCCTATTGTCATGTCTACCACATATGGAGAGCGCGAGGCAGAGACCACACTATGCAATGCATGGGAGATACTTGGAGGTCTGCCGTGCTCAGGGTTATGCGGATATGTAGAGGATATTACTACGTTTCAGCTAAATAAGGAGTACAATCTCATAATAGAAAAACGCGCGGAGAATCTGTATCGCACGATATCCCAGAAGATTAAGAGTCTGCCGACAAGTAATCAGGCAGTGAAGCAAAGCGTGCTCAGGACACAGCAGCTCAATCTCACCCCACAGGAGAGCGAGCAGCTGTCGAAGTATGTGTCTGATGATACATATGTAAAGCAGCAGAAGGAGGATATCGAGGAGCTTGCAACCATGTTCAAGGACATGCTCGGGCAGCAGGCTTCCACAGATGACATGCCATATATAAAGGAGCTTGAAGCACATTTTATTCCGCTTCGTGAATTCAAAGCCTGCTATTCATTTAATATAGAGGGCATTAAAAATCCATTATATATAAAGGTGGATGAGGATAAGCTGAATATACACTATGGCGAAGAGGATATAGTGGATGTATACGCCAAATTTTCGAAGAGTATCATGGAGTCTATAATAGATGGTCACATGACCTTCCAGAGAGCATTTATGACCGGAGAAATGACAGCAAAGGGCAATTTCAAGACACTGCGCATGCTTGATCAGATATTTCCGTTTTAATGGGCTTTTTGATTCTGAACAGTTACAAAATAATTATATATATGAGGTGACAAAGATGAAAGATGACAACTGTATTTTCTGTAAACTGGCAAATGGGGATATCCCGACTAATTCAATCTATGAGGATGATGACTTCAAGGTAATACTCGATGCAAGTCCTGCTACAAAGGGACATGCACTTATCCTTCCAAAGCAGCATTATGCAAATATTTTTGAGATTGAGGATGAGACACTTGCCAAGGCAGCAAAGCTTGCAAAGAAGATTATGACACACGAGAAAGATGTGCTTGGCTGTGAAGGTTACAACCTGGTACAGAACAATGGCGAGGTGGCAGGCCAGACAGTATTCCATTTCCATATGCACCTGATTCCAAGATATGAGTCAGATGACAACAAGAATGTCATAGAGTGGAATCACAAGGAGTTCACTGATGACGAGATGAAGAAAATCTGCGACGAGATGAGCATGTAGTAGTTATTATATATTATGATATGAGGGTCAAAAGGTATTTTGCCCCTCATTTATGATTAATCAGATTATTGAAAAACCAAAAGCCCGGATATGCAAATGTAGTTCATATCCGGGCTTTTTCTTTTTATGATATGCAATGACGCTTTAAACAGACTCTGACCCTATGACGACTTCTTCACCTGAGAGTTAATCAAATCAATTATGGTAGCGATGGAATCCATCTGACCGCTCTTTGCCATGGCGTCCTTATATTTATCTCTGTTGCTGTACACCTCTTTTACTGCGCTAAGCAGAGAATTCTTTGTGAGCTCCTCCTCCTCGATGACATATGAAAAGCCCTGCTTTTTGAAGGATTTTGCATTTAATACCTGGTCTCCGCGGCTGGCTGCAGCAGATAGAGGAATCAGAATATTTGGCTTGTGCAGAGCAAGCAGCTCGCAGATGGAGTTGGCTCCGGCTCTTGAGATAGCCATGTCAGCCAGAGCAAACATGTCGGTGAGCTCAGCATTGGCGTACTCAAACTGTGCATAGCCTGTGATACCGGCAAGCTTGTTGTCCAGATTGCCCTTTCCGCAGAGGTGAATTACATAGAAATCCTTTAGGAGCTCTGGAAGAATTTCACGGACAGCTTCATTGACCTTTTTAGAGCCAAGACTTCCTCCGATGATGAGGATGACAGGCTTATTGTGGTCAGGAAAATTACAAAGCTTTATGGCATTTTCGGCAACGCCGCTAAAAAGCTCGCGTCTGATAGGTGAGCCGGTGAGCACGGCCTTGTCTGCAGGCAGATATTTCATGGTCTCAGGGAAATTACAGCACACCTTTTTGGCGCCCTTTATGGCGATTTTATTGGCAAGTCCAGGAGTGATATCTGACTCGTGGATGATAGCCGGCACATGGCAGTGCTTTGCTGCAAGCACGACAGGTACGGAAACGAAGCCACCCTTAGAAAATACTACATCAGGCTTGAGTTTTTTCATGAGGCTTACAGCCTGACCGTAGCCCTTTAACACGCGGAACGGGTCTGTAAAGTTCTTCCAGTCAAAGTATCGGCGCAGCTTTCCTGATGAAATGCCGTGGTAGGGAATCTTTTGGGCTTCGATCAGCCCCTTCTCCATTCCGTTTACTGAACCAATGTATTCGATATCGTATCCGGCCTCCTTAAGTGCCGGCATAAGAGCTATATTTGGAGTGACATGACCTGCAGTACCGCCGCCTGTCATAACTATTTTCTTCATATATATGTATCCTTTCTTGCATTGCTGTTTGTCTCATATTTATATTATACTCAACACAATAAAAGTCAATACCAAGTTACCGGTGAAAGTTTGCCCTGCAATGCCAAATAAATGTCGAAACTTGCGACCGATAGGAACTGTTAAGTTTATGTGAATTGGTTATAATAATCAATAGTACATCATCCTGCGTTATAGGTTAAGTTAAATTTTGAATGATGTATCGGAAAAAGAATAGTAGGGAGGACACATTAATATGGAATTATCAATGGACAATATGGACATCATAGCGGGAGGCATACTTGCGATAATGCTTGCACTTTTCATGCTGACAGTCATAGTGACCTTGATTGCACTCTCACACAGGATAAGACTTTTGAGCAACGAGATTTATAAAATAGAAAAACAGGTGAGCGACTACATAGACGAGCTGTCGAGAAGCGAAAGCGACAAGCTTGAGATAGAGCATAAGGCACATCAGAATGGGGTGATTTCATCGGTGCTGCAGGAGATTTTTCCATGAAATTTGACAAAATGCTATTACTGTGATATTATACCGACTGTAACAAAGTTGTAACAAATGCAACATAGGTGTAATAAACGTAACAAAAACAACATATACTACACCATATGGAGGATTATATGAAGCTAAACAAAAAAGTAATCGATAGCATTACGGTCTGTGGACTGTGCGCTATGCTGACGGTTACCGCGGTTACTAACAGCGGACGCTCTGAGGTCAAAGCAGAGGATAAGGTGCTAGCAAACACTGGTTTAGAGCATACTGGTTATAATAGTTATGCTGGCGTAGCAGCGACTCTTTTTGATTATGAGAAGAGCCTCACAGCAGAGAATGCTGTTACATTAGAAAAGGAAAATGTTGAGATGGTGGCAGCAGCACAGGATGCACAGCAGGAGGCACAGCCCCAGCTCACACAGGAGCAGCAGGAATGGCAGACAAAGCTTATGCCAAACGTTGAAGAATCACTCAACGTAAGAGCACAGGCCGATGAACAGTCAGATATTGTTGGAAAACTATATAAAGGAAGTGTGGCAGACATCGTAGAAAATGATGGCACATGGGCTCACATCAAGTCAGGAAATGTAGACGGATATGTCAATGTCTCTTACTGTGTGACCGGAACTGACGCACTAAGCTATGCTTACGACACATGCGGAGAAATCGCCACAGTAAATACAGACGGACTTCGTGTGAGAGAGGCAGCAGATGCAAACAGCAAGGCCTTAGCGGTAGCAGACCAGGGCAAGACCTATCAGGTTGACCGCGCAGTGCAGGCGACAGATGGCTGGATCGCAGTAGTCTGTGATTCACAGACAGGATATATCGCAGCAGATTATGCGACACGTTCCCTCAACACAAGGGTGGGTATCACAATTGAAGAGGAACAGGCACAGATAGCTGCACAGAAAGAGGCAGAGAGAAAGGCCGCAGAAGAAAAGGCAGCCAAAGCAGCAAAGAAAAATACTTCATCAAAGAAGGCTGAGACCACACAGGGCGAGGCGGTAAGTGCAGGAGCAGATGACCTGACACTGCTTGCAGCAATCATCGAGTGCGAGGCAGGCGGAGAGAGCTATGAATGTCAGCTCGCAGTAGGAGCAGCAGTCATCAACAGAGTAAAGAGCAGCTCATATCCAAACAGCATCTCAGGTGTTATTTACCAGAAGGGTCAGTTTGGACCGGCATCATCAGGAAAGCTCGCAAGAAAGCTTAGCGGACGCATTTCTTCTTCATGCTACAGTGCAGCACAGGAGGCAATGTCCGGAGTGGACAACACAGGAGGATGTACATCCTTCAATGACCACGGCTCAGGAATATCAATCGGAAATATGAAGTTCAGATAATATACAGCCGATATAAAGAAATAACAAAGAGGCTGCAAATCAACAAAGCTTGTTGGTTTGTAGCCTCTTTAATTATTTGTACGGCGTGGTTTTACAGTCAGAGCGTCAATGCTTCAAACCTCTTGCAACATACCACAAAATAGAGTAAAATGACATCATTATAGCAATCTACAGATATAAATTACAGCAACCTGCATCTATAAACGATGCAAATAAAACCCAGGAGGCAAGAGCAATGCAGTTAAAGGGACGAAACTTTTTAAAACTTATGGATTACACTCCGGAAGAGATTACTTATCTGATTGACCTCTCACAGGAGCTGAAGGAAAAGAAGAAAAAAGGCATCAGACATGATGACCTCACAGGCAAGAATATAGCGCTGATTTTTGAAAAGACCAGTACCAGAACTCGCTGCTCTTTTGAGGTAGCGGCACATGACCTTGGAATGCATGTCACATATCTTGACCCGAGCGGTTCACAGATAGGTAAAAAGGAGAGCATCGCCGATACAGCGCGCGTGCTCGGCAGAATGTTTGACGGAATCGAGTACCGTGGATACGGACAGGAAATCGTGGAGGAGCTGGCTAAATACGCAGGCGTACCGGTATGGAACGGCCTGACAAATGAGTTCCACCCGACACAGATGATAGCAGATATGCTTACAATCCGTGAGCACCTCGGCAGACTCAAGGGCGTGAAATTTGTATACATGGGCGATGCAAGATACAACATGGGCAATTCACTCATGGTCACATGTGCAAAGCTTGGCATGGACTTCGTGGCATGCACAAACAAGAAATATTTCCCAAATGATGAGCTTGTAAAATACTGTAAGGACGTTGCAGAAACAACCGGCGCATCAATCACACTCACAGAGGACGTGGCAGAGGGCACAAAGGACGCAGATGTCATCTACACAGATGTGTGGGTATCAATGGGCGAGCCACAAGAGGTATGGGCAGAGCGAATTAACGACTTAAAGCCATATCAGGTAAATGCAAAAGCATTTGAAAATGCAAAGGATAGCGCAATCTTTATGCACTGTCTGCCTGCATTCCATGATTTAAAGACCACAATCGGCAAGCAGGTCTATGAGAAGTTTGGACTGAGCGAGCTTGAGGTGACAGACGAGGTATTTGAGTCAGAGCGCTCAGTGGTATTTGATGAGGCAGAGAACCGTATGCACTCAATCAAGGCTATCATGCGTGCAACACTTGCTGATTAGTACGGCAGCAATGACCGCAACAAAAGATTGACGGAAAGCTAAGGAATAAAGTATGAAGGAAGAAATACTTAGACTTCTACGCAGCGCTGACGGCTATATTTCAGGGCAGGAGCTATGCAACCGGTTCGGGGTATCGCGCACAGCCGTGTGGAAGGCCATAAACCAGCTAAAGGAAGCCGGATATGAGATAGAGGCACAACAGAATAAGGGCTACAGGCTCATGGCAGCGCCGGATCTGATGACAGAGGCGGAGATAAAAAGCCTCATGCACACTGACTGGGTGGCAAAGGAAGTGCTGTATTTTGATACAATAGACTCCACCAACATCAAGGCTCAGGAGCTTGCCGAAAAAGGCTATCCGAGCGGCACCTTAGTCGTAGCGGACAAGCAGGAGTCAGGCAAGGGGCGCCGTGGCCGCAGCTGGGTATCGCCGTCCGGCACAGGTATTTTCATGACACTTATGATAAAGCCTGATATCAATCCCAACAATGCATCCATGCTCACGCTTGTGGCAGCGCTTGCTGTCGCAAAGGCAATAACAAGCGTTACAGGCGAGGAAGCCCTGATAAAGTGGCCAAACGACATTGTGGTAAACGGCAAAAAGGTGTGCGGCATACTCACAGAGATGAATGCGCAGTTTGACTATATCAACCATATTGTTGTAGGTATCGGTATCAACGTGCACAATGAGAGCTTTCCGGAGGAAATCAGTCAGATGGCGAGCTCACTCATGATAGAAGCAGGTGGCAAAAGATTCCACCGTGCGCAGATAATCGTAGAGACCATGTCATACTTTGAGCAGTATTATGACACATTTTTAAAGACGCAGGACCTTTCAGCCCTCGTCAGGGAGTATGATGAGCTGTTGGTCAACAGGAACAAATCAGTAAGGGTACTGGATCCGAAGGAGCCGTTTGACGGAAAAGCGATGGGCATCACGCCTAAGGGCGAGCTGATCGTGGACACATGGGAATCGCGCAAGCTGGTTTCAAGCGGAGAAGTATCAGTGAGAGGAATATACGGATATGTCTAAAGAGGTAGTACTTTGCGTGTCAAACGCATATCAGAAAAAATATTATCTGAATGAGAATTTTAACGGACTTCCACAGACAATAAGGGACGAGCTCAAAATCATGTGCGTCCTATATACAGAGGATGTGGGAGGCATACTGGAGCTGGTGTTTGATGAGGACGGAAACCTCGATTTCAGAACATCCTGCAAGGAAAATGACTTTTTCTATGACGAGATAGGAAGCGTGCTAAAGATAAAGCAGTACCGCAACGAGCGAAGAGAGCTGCTCGAGTCGATAGAGACGTATTATCGCATAGTATTTTTGGGAGAAGGACTCGAGGAGGAATAACAGATGATTTTAGCACTGGACGTAGGGAATACAAACATAACATGCGGCGTGTTTGATGGGGACAGGATAAAAGCGAGCTTTAGAATTACAACCAAAATGCCACGTACATCGGATGAATACGGCATGCTTCTGAGCACTCTGCTTGAAAGAAATCAGGTAGGCATGGACGACATACATGATGCAATCATCTGCTCCGTCGTACCGAATATCATGCATTCACTGCAGAATGGCCTCATAAAATACTTCAATATCAGGCCGATAATCGTGGAGGCGGGCATCAAAACAGGCATCCGTATCGCCACACCAAATCCGCAGCAAATTGGCGCAGACCGTATAGTAGACGCCGTAGCTGCATATGAATTATATGGAGGACCTGTTTTGGTCATAGATTTTGGCACAGCAACCACCTACGATATGGTCGATGAAAACGGTACCTTCATGGGAGGAATCACAGCACCGGGCATACGTATCTCAGCCAAGGCACTCTGGGAGGATGCGGCAAAGCTTCCTGAGATAGAGATTAAAAAGCCTGATAATATCCTCGGAAAGGACACTATCACCAGCATGCAGGCGGGACTTGTGTATGGACAGATAGGACAGACAGAGTATATCATCAACAAGGTAAAGGAAGAAACAGGCATGTACGATGCAAAGGTTGTAGTGACCGGCGGACTCGGCAGAATAATATCCAATGAGACAGAAAACGTGGATGTATACGATCCGGATCTGACATTAAAGGGCATAAACCTCGTGTATCGCAAGCAGAACCGCAAGGGAGTGAAGTAATAGTATGGATATTCATCAGATACGAAAGCTTCAGATAGGAAGTGTGACACTCTCAAACAACCTGATACTGGGACCTATGGCAGGCGTGACAGACCTGCCATTTCGCTTATTGTGCAAGGAGCAGGGAGCCGGCCTTTTATGTATGGAAATGGTCAGCGCCAAGGCAATTTTGTACAAAAACAAAAATACAGAGTCGCTTCTTTCAATAGATGAAAGAGAAAAGCCTGTTTCACTCCAGATGTTTGGCTCAGACCCACAGATAATGGCTCAGATAGCAAAGCAGATAGAGGAAAGACCGTTTGACATACTGGATATAAACATGGGATGCCCGGTGCCAAAAATCGTAAACAACGGTGAGGGCTCAGCGCTCATGAAAAATCCGGTTCTTGCAGGTCAGATTATAGAGAGCATAGTAAAAGCGATAGATAAGCCGGTCACCGTAAAAATACGAAAGGGCTTCGATGATGAGCATGTCAACGCAGTAGAGCTGGCACATGTGGCTGAAGAAAGCGGCGCAAGCGCAGTCGCAGTGCATGGCAGGACCAGAGAGCAGTACTACTCCGGTAAAGCCGACTGGGACATCATAAGGCAGGTAAAAGAGGCTGTCTCAATACCGGTCATAGGAAACGGAGACCTGCTTTGCGCAGAGGATGTCATAAAAATGCAGGAGCAGACAGGCTGCGACGGCTTTATGATAGCCAGGGGAGCGCAGGGCAATCCATGGATTTTCTCACAGATACTGCATTACTTTGAGAACGGCGAGCATCAGGAAAAGCCATCCTTTGAGGAAGTACGCCGGATGATACTGCGCCATGCACGCATGATGATAGAGTTCAAGGGCGAGTACACGGGAATACACGAGATGAGAAAGCACACAGCGTGGTATACGGCAGGATATCCGCATTCATCAAGGCTGCGCGCGGCAGTGAATACGAAAAGAACCAGATCGAACTGCACAATCTGGATAAAAACGGTGCCATTACTTATAATGTTTGCCCCATTCAGGTGGATGTGCATGTGGTGGATGGCTACGGCCATACTGCGGTGCGGGATAAGGACTACACCGTATTGTTCCTCGATGAGCACGGCACACAGACAAGGCCATCCGTGAAGGGTTGCGGAATCTCAGGGAGGGAAGCCTTTACGACAATCTTTACCTCTCCGCCAAAGC